>Ga0105240_10001579_pt1 | contig 38656 bp, 42 predicted proteins | sample KBSC54metaG_FD_80426 | JGI IMG/M metagenome (GOLD analysis project Ga0105240, IMG submission 80426) | Corn rhizosphere microbial communities from Kellogg Biological Station, Michigan, USA - KBS C5-4 metaG | ecosystem: Host-associated > Plants > Roots > Rhizosphere > Soil | place: Michigan, USA... | reverse complement strand
GCTCGGCCTGCTGGTTCTTGCCGTCGACGTGCCCGGTCTGAGGCGACCGGTCGGCAACGCCATTGTGCGGTTGCAGCGCTGGCTGGCGACGACGCGTCGCCGCTTTCGCCGTCGCTGATTATTTCTTTGGCGCCTCGCAGCGGAGCACTTGGGAAGCCAGGTTCTTGCGGTCGAGGTAGACCAGATCGATGCCTTCCCCGGTCGGCGCGAAGATCGGGCGCATCTGGATGCGTTCCTGCGACGACGCGCCGTTGGCCTTGCAGGTCATGGCCGCCGTATAGGTGCCGTCGCCATTGTCGGTGAACGCCGTGATGTCACACCCGCAGCCCGGGCCTTCGAAGCGCTTCTTGCTGATCTTGAGCACCTGATCGCCGCAATTGGCTGGATCGAGGCCCCACGTGCCGATGAGCGGCTGCAGGTCCTTGTCGCTTGCAGGCTTGCCTGGCGGGGGATTGGCCGGGGCCGGTGTGGCGGGCGCAGTTGACGAGCACGTCCGGCGCCCCCCAGCGCTCCAGGAAGGTCGTTCCCGCCGCGGAGATGGAGGCCGGGTCGGTGATGTCGGCCGGCAGGGCCATGACGCGGCGGCCGAGGGCCTCGATCGCGGCCAGGGTCTCGCTGAGGCTGCCCGGCAGGGGCGAAGTGTCGGAGCGGCTGGCGCTGGGCGAATGCTCGCGCTGCTCGCCCGGCTCGACGCTGCGGGCGGTGACGCAGACGTCGAAGCCGGCCTTGGCCAACCAGATCGCCACCACCTTGCCGATCCCCCGGCTCGCGCCGGTCACGAACGCGGTCTTCGCCTGGCTCATCGTGGGTCCTCCCTGGACTTCGTTGCTTCCATAGTAGTCGTCACTTTCATCGGCCGGCCATCCCTCTCCCGGTCATCCCGGCCCAGCCGAACAGAGATGAGTCCACGCACCACACAGGCGGGCTCGTACGGCGCACGGAAGGTGCGTCCGCGTGGTCCGTGGTCCCTGGTTCCAAACTGGATCCCTGCCGTCGCCGGAAGAGCGGGGCAAAGGCAGGATGCGGGGCCGTTGCGGCAGGTGGCGTCGATGCTTAGTAGGTTGGAACAGAGACCGGGCCGCCCTGATGGGGCGCCGCACCCTACAGCCCTCGAGGGAGGCGACGTGAGCTACCTTTCCGACCACATCAAAGCCGTGCTGAAGATCGATCCGCCGCGCATGGCCATCCAGTTCGAGGACGTGGACTGGAGCTGGGGCGACCTTGCCAAGGTGGCGGGCGGCCTCGATCAGATGCTGGACCAGCTGGGCCTGGGCGAAGCCGAGGGCATCGGCTGCCTGCTGCGCAACCGGCCGCCCCACGTCGCGACGATCTGGGGCGTGATCATGGGCGATCGCTGCATCGTCACGCTCAATCCGGTGATGCCGGACGACAAGATCGCCAACGACATCCGCAAGATGCGCCCGCCGGTGGTGGTCGGGGCGCGGGACGACTGGGAGCGGCCGGCGATCGTGGACGCCGCGCGCGAGGTCGGGGCCGCCGGCATCGTGCTCACCGGCGACAAGGCCAAGCCCCTGGAGTGGGTGAAGGGCCTTGAGAAGGTCGGCCCGGGGGAACACCTCGAACCCCTGCCCGGGGTCGCGGTGCTGATGCTGACCTCCGGCACGACCGGAGAGCCGAAGCGCGCGCCGCTGCGCTACCAGCAGCTGGAGCTGAACTTCAAGCGCTCCGCCCGGGCCGACAAGAACTGGCGCGAGGATGCGCCGCCCGTGCTGAAGGAGGACATCACCCTCTCCTTCAGCCCGCTGGTGCACATCAGCGGCATGTATTTCGCGATCAGCCAGGGCGTGGAGGGCCGGCGGATCCGCCTGCTGGAACGCTTCTCGGTCGACCAGTGGGTGAAGGCGGTCAAGGAACTGCAGCTGAAGGCGGCGGGCGGCCCGCCGACGGTGCTGAAGATGATCCTCGACGCCGACATCCCGAAGGAGGACCTCGCCAGCCTGGTCCAGCTCGGCAGCGGCACGGCCGGCATCAAGCCGGAGATCGTCGACCAATTCGTCGAGAGGTACGGCCTGCCGGTGCTGTCCACCTACGGCGCCACCGAGTTCGCCGGCGCGGTCTGCGGCTGGTCGCTGAGCAACTTCAACAAGTACTGGAAGGCCAAGCGCGGCTCGGCCGGGCGCATGCACCCCGGCGTCGAGGCGCGCACGGTCGATCCGGAGACCGGCGAGCCCCTCCCCGTCAACACCCCCGGCCTGCTGGAACTGAAGAGCGCCGTGATCGGCGACGGCGAGAACTGGGTGCGCACCGCCGACCTGGCGCGGGTCGACGAGGACCACTTCCTGTTCATCCTCGGCCGCGCCGACAACGCCATCATCCGCGGCGGCTTCAAGGTCCACCCGGACGAGGTGGTCAAGGCCATGGAGCAGCACCCCGCGATCCGCGAGGCCAGCGTGGTCGGGATTCCGGACGCGCGCCTGGGTCACGTGCCCGTGGCCGCCTACATCGTGCGTGAGGGCGCCGAGGCGCCGAGCGACTCCGAACTGTCGGCGTTCCTGCGCGAGACGCTGACGCCCTACCAGGTGCCGGTGCGGTTCAAGCAGGTCACCGAGCTGCCGCGCACGCCCTCGCTCAAGGTCAGCATGCCCGGGGTCCGGGCGATGTTCGAAACCGAGGATGCGGCCTGATGACCAAGGAAATCCCGGAGGAAGCGGTCAGCTTCCTGAACCACCTGAAGACCTACCGCGAGAACCCCGAGCAGGGCCACGCCTGGAACCCCTACGGCAAGGAGGTCACGGCCCTGCTGCTGACCAGCACCGGGCGGACCACCGGCAAGCCGCGCACCCGCCCGCTGATCTACCGCAAGATCGGGGGGAACTATGTGATCGTCGCCTCCAAGGGCGGCGCTCCGGACAACCCCATGTGGTACAGGAACCTGCTCTCCAATCCCGACTGCGAGATCCAGGTGATCCGCGACCACATCAAGTGCCGGGCGCGCACCGCCGTCGGCGCGGAGCGGGCCGAGCTGTGGCCGCAGATGGTCGACCTGCTGCCGCAGTACGCGGAGTACCAGTCGAAGACCGACCGCGAGATCCCGGTGATCGTGCTGGAGCCGGTGTAGGTTCCTTCTCCCGCGAGGGGAGAAGGGTTCTCACTCCCCCTTGAAGACCGCCGGCCGCTTTTCCTTGAACGCGGCGACGCCCTCGGCGAAGTCGCGTGACTGGAAGGCTTCGGCCTGCCCTTCGGCCTCGTGCGCCAGGTAGGCGGCGAAGGAGGCGCGGTCTCGCAGGCGCAGCAGGCGCTTGGTGATCTGGGCGCCGCGCGGCAGGGCGGCCATGCGGCGGGCGAAGGCCAGGGATTCCTCGGCGAACACGGCGGCGTCGATGACACGGCTGACCATGCCGATCGACAGCGCCTCCTCGGCGGTCACGCGGCGGTCGCTGGACAGGATCTCGGCGGCGCGCAGCTCGCCGACCGCCCGGGGCAGGGTCCAGCCGAGGCCGTAGTCGGCCGCGACCCCCAGGTCGGTGAACCCGGCCTTGAAGAAGGCCGCTGACGAGGCCAGCACCACGTCGCCCAGCAGGGCGATTCCGAAGCCGCCGCCCGCCGCCGCGCCGTTGATCGCGGTAACCACGATCTTCTCGCCGAACCGCAGCGCCTTCACCCAGCCATGGGCGACGTTCATGCCGCGGCGGCTGCCGGCGGGATCGCCGCCGCCCCGCATGCCCATGATATCGCCGCCGGCGCAGAACGCCCGGCCTGCGCCGGTGAGCAGGATGGCCCGCACGGAGGGGGCGACCGCGAGCCGGTTCACCTCCTGGTCCAGCAGCGGCAGCAGCTCGCCGCCGAGGGCGTTCAGCCGCTCCGGCCGGTTCATGGTCAGGATGGCCAGCGCCCCGTCCTGCTCGACGATCAGGTCGGCCATGTCAGGCCGCCGGGACCACGGCGGGCGAGGTGAGGTCGGCCTGATCGAAGCCCTGCATCAGCCGGGCGTGCCGGCCCTCCACCTCGCCCCGTCCGAGCCGGTGCGGAAAGATGTGGAGCCGGTTCTCGCGGATTCCGCAGACCGCCTCGCGGGCCACCTCGTCCGCGTCCATCAGGTTGTCCTGGTACCAGGCGGCGCTGGGCATCGGCCAGGTCGCGGTCTGCCGCGCCGTGGCCGGATCGGCCACCGTCATCCCGGGACAGAGCACCGAGACACCGATCCCGTGCTCCGCCATCGACGGCTGCATCACCTCGCTGAGGCCGACGGTGGCGAACTTGGCTGTGACGTAGGGCGCATTCAGCGAGCGCAGGTCGGCGCGGCCGACGCCCGACATCGACGAGGTGACCAGGATGTGGCGGTCGCCTCCCTGGGCGATCAGCCGCGGCAGGAAGGCCAGCACGCCGTTCAGCACGCCGCCCAGCTGCACGCCCAGCACGGCGTCCCAGTCCGCCCGGGTCAGGTCCTCGAACGGCTTGCGGATCGACAAGCCTGCGTTGAGGCACAGCAGGTTGACCTGGCCGAAGGCGCTCCAGGCCGCCGCCGCGAGGGCCTCCATGGCCTCGGGCCGGGTCACGTCGGTGGGAACGCCCAGGGCCCGTGCGCCCAGCTGTTCGACCTCGCGCACCGTCTCGGCGACGCGCTCGGGGGCGATGTCGGCGACCACGACGCTCATGCCTTCCCTGGCGAAGGTCCTTGCCATCCCGCGGCCCAGCAACCCGGCGCCGCCGGTTATCACCGCGACCTTGCCCGCAAGCTCCTGCATGTCCGGCTCCTCGAGGAAAGTCAGAGCCCGAGCATGCGGGCGGGGTTGTGCGCGGCCATGGTGGTCAGCTCCGCCTCGCTGACGCCCAGCGACCACAGCGTTTCCATGAAACCTTGCAGGCCGGCGGCGGGATGCGGGACGGCGGTGGTCCAGCCGTAGTCGGTGGCCAGCACGCAGCGGTCGCAGCCGATGTGATGCATCATCTCGACCATCTCGCGCGGGTCCTTGCCCTGCTGGCCCAGCACATGGTCGCAGGTCAGAGCGGTGAGCTCGATGGTCATTCCGAGGTCGGCAAGTTCGCAGCACTGCTGGGCGCTGAGGTGCGGTCCGGCGAGGTGTTCGCCGGCGTGGGTGGCCAGCGTCCGGCATTCCTTCCCGAACGCCCTGGCGATCGCGTAGTGCTCGGCGGCCGTGGTGTGGCCAGTGGCGAGGACGGCGCCGCGCTCGCGCACCAGGGCGGCGATCTCCTTCACCTCAGGGGTCGGTTCGCCGTCGTCGCCGATCACCTTCAGGCCCTCGCCCCGTGTCCCGACGCGCTCGCCCTTGCCGTTCAGCCAGTCCTGGTGGCTGTGCACGGTGGGCAGCCAGACGATCTTGCCGCCGAGCCTCAGCGCGGTGTCGACCGTTTCCGGGTTGAGCCCGCCGCACGGGTAGTCGGTGCAGGTCCCGCCGAACACCCGCAGGTCGGGCGTCGCCTGGTCCAGGGCATAGGCCAGGGTCGACGACGCCAGACTGTGGGACTTCAGCACAATGGCCCGGTGGCCGCTCGCCGCCGCCTCCTGGGCCGCCTGCAAGCCGGTGACGGCGTGGTTGTGGCCGGCCTCGGCGCTCCGAGCGGTGAAATCCGGCCCGTAGTGGCAATGCATATCGATGGCGCCGTCGATGCGCAGAGCCATGGCGTCCTCCACCGCTGTCTCGTTCCCGCGGGCGCCCGCAGCCTACCGCTTCCTGCACCGAACGCCACGGCTGCGTTGCCTACCGGCGGCGCAGGCCTGACCGTCAGCCCCCGCTGCCGTAGGGCCGGGTGATCACTTCCAGCAGGTGCCCATCCGGGTCGGGGAAGTAGACCCCGCGGCCGCCGTCGTGGTGGTTGATCTCGCCGGCGCGGCGCCGGCCGGGGTCGGCCCAATGGTCCAGCTTGCGGTCATGGATGCGGGCGAGCACGGCGTCGAAGTCGGCCTCGCCGATCAGGAAGGCGTAGTGCTGGCTCGCGAGATCGCCTTCGCGCTCGGCGAAGTCCATCGACACGCCGTTGTCGAGTTCGACCACGTGGAAGTGGCCGAACCGCGTGGGCGGCGGACGGCCCAGCATGTCGGCGAGGAAGCGCGAGGACACCTCCTGGTCCTTGCTCCAGACGATGGTGTGGTTGAGTTGCGCGCCCATTCGGATCGAGCCTCGCTGTGGTTCAACGGCCCCTGAATCGAAGGTGGGCGCAGGCGTGGCGAAGTCAATTGCGGGCAGGCTCGGTCGCCATGTCGGCGACAGGCGCGCGGCCGAACAGCGCCAGAAGCGCGCCGGAGGCAGCCACGCAAACGGCGACGAACAGCAGGCCGGCGCTGAAGCTGTGGGTGGCGTCCTTGATCCAGCCGATCATGATCGGGCCGACGAACCCGCCGAGGTTGCCCGCCGAGTTGATCAGCGCCACCGCCACCGCCGTCTCGGCGACGCCGAACCGGTGCGTCGGCAGGGTCCAGAACGACGATGCCGCGGCCACCGTGCCGACCGTGGCCACCGAGAAGGCGGCGAGCTGCCACGGCCAGGGGGTGAAGGCGCTGGCGGCGACGCCGATCGCGCTGAGCAGGATCGGGGTCCAGACCGAGCTGGCGCGGCCGGCGCCGCGGCTGTCGACGATCCAGCTCCACGCCAGCATCCCGACGGCGCCGCAGGCGTAGGGCGCGGCGGCGTAGAACGCGGAGTTTCCCGTGCTGACGCCGGCGGCCTTGATCATCTGCGGCAGCCAGAGTCCGAGCCCGTAGGTGGCGAGGGTGATGCCGAAGTAGACCGCGCAGAACAGCCAGACCTCCGGCGCGGCGATCAGGGCGACCAGTCCCCGCCCGGCCGCGACCTCGGCCGGCGTCGCCGCCGTCTGGGCCAGCGCCTGCTTCTCCACGTCGGTCAGCCAGGCGGCGCTGCGCGGCCCGTCCGGTAGCAGCGCCAGCACCGCCAGGGCGCCCGCAAGCGCCGGCGCGCCCTCCAGGATGAACAGCCAGCGCCAGCCGGCGAGGCCGCCCCCGTGCACATGGGTCAGGATCAGCGACGACAGCGGCGCGCCGACGATGTTGGAGACCGGGATGGCGAACATGAAGGCGGCGATGATCCTCCCGCGATGTGCAGGCCCCACCCAGTAGGTCAGATAGAGGATCACGCCCGGGAAGAAGCCGGCCTCGGTGACGCCGAGCAGGAAGCGGGCGGCAAGGAAGCTCGTCGGGCCCTGGATCCAGCCGGTCGCCACCGACACCACGCCCCACGCCAGCAGCAGCACCGCGATCCAGCGGCGCGCGCCCACGCGCTGCAGCAGCAGGTTGCTGGGCGCCTGGAAGAGGAGATAGCCGAAGAAGAAGATCCCGGCGCCCCAGCCGTAGAGCGTCGCGCTGAGCCCGAGGTCCTGATTCATGGTCAGGGCGGCGAAGCCGACGTTCACCCGGTCGAGATACGAGATCAGGTAGAGCACGGCGAGCAGCGGGATGATCCGGCGGGCCACCTTGCCCGCGATGCGGTCGGCCAGCGCCGCGTCCATGCCGATTCCCCCCGTGCGTTGCGGCCATACTGCACGATTTGCCGGCGACCGGCCTAGGCGCGCTCGCTGAAGCGCATCAGCGCGAGGCCCGAGACGATCAGCAGCGCCGCCGCCACCCGCATGGGACCCCAGCCCTCGCCCAGAAAGGCCGCGCCGACGACGAAGGCGCCGATCGCGCCGATGCCGGTCCAGACCGCATAGGCGGCGCCGAGCGGCAGAGATTTCATTGCCACGCCCAGCAGGGCGAAGCTGGCGATCATGGCCACGAGAGTCACGGCGGCTGGCAGCGGACGGGTGAAGCCCTGCGACTGCTTCATGGCGGTCGCCCAAACCACTTCCAGCAGGCCGGCAACAAAGAGAGCGATCCAGGCCATGGCGGCCTCCCTCGAAGGCGCGCCGGGCCGTCCCGGACCTGAAACCCTGGCTGGGCGAGGACGTGGCCCCTGCGGGCGACGTATCGCGAGGCCGCGCGGGCGGCAAGTCTGGAACCGTGCGTGCGACCTGCTAGCGTGGGCGCAGATACAGGAGACAGGCATGGGCTCGAAGATCGCCGACGACTCGCGGATCGATCCGCGCATCAAGGCCGTGATGGGGGCCTGGCCGCCCGTGCCGCCTCTCGGCGACGTGGCCGACCGCGAGACGCTGCTGCGCGAGGCGAACAGCCCTACCGCCAAGATGCGGCAGGCGGCGATGAAGGCGATGTTCGACGCCATGGACACCGAGGCCACCGCCTCGTTCCAGGGCCTGACGATCCGAACCGAGGAATTCCGCTCCGATCCCGACGGCAACACGATCAAGGTGCAGTTTATTCGGCCGGATGCCGACGAGGCGCTGCCCTGCGTGGTCTACCTGCACGGCGGCGGCATGCAGACCATGTCGGCGTTCGACGGCATCTACCGGTCGTGGGGCCGGATCATCGCGGCGGCCGGCGTGGCGGTGGCGATGATAGACTTCCGCAACTGCCTCGTGGCCTCGTCCGCGACGGAGGTGGCCCCCTACCCCGCCGGACTGAACGACTGCGTCTCGGGCGTGAAGTGGGCAGCCGCGAATGCGGCGAAGCTGAACATCGACCCGGCAAGGATCATTGTTGCGGGCGAGAGCGGCGGGGGCAACCTGACGCTGGCCACCGGGCTGAAGCTGAAGCGCGATGGCGACATCGGCCTGATCCGTGGGCTCTATGCGCTCTGCCCCTACATCGCCGGCGCCTGGCCGCAGGACCGCTATCCGTCGAGCATCGAGAACAACGGCATCCTGCTGGAGATGCACGACAATCGCGGGGCCATGGCCTACGGGATAGAGGCCTTGCAGGCAAAGGACCCGCTGGCCTGGCCGGGCCTGGCGTCGGTGGAGGACGTCAAGGGCCTGCCGCCCACCGTGATCAGCGTCAACGAATGCGACCCTTTGCGCGACGAGGGGGTCGGCTTCTACCGCCTGCTGCTGCAGGCCGGCGTGCCGGCCCGCTGTCGAGAGATCAAGGGGACCATCCACGCCGTCGAAATCTTCGCGGTCTGCTGCCCGGACATCAGCCGCGACACGGCGGCGGACATGGCGCGGCTGGCGCGGGGGTGACCCAGAGACATCTCTCCCTCCGGGAGAGGTGAAAAAAGATCACGCGCGCTTCGTCAGCTCGTACGCCCGCAGCACCTGGCCGGCGTAGATCCGCGGATCGTCGGCGGTGACGATCTGCATCAGGGTGTTCACCGGCAGCTGCATCGAGTGGGCCATGCTGGGGTCGAGCTGGCCCTGCTCGCCGCGCCATTCCACCTGTTCGGTGCGGGTGAAGCCGGGGTCGATGCAGACCGCGGCGATGTTCTGGGCGGCCAGCTCGGGCGCGAGGGCGTTGGTCAGGCGACTGATCGCCGCCTTGGTGGTGGCGTAGCCGGCCATGGAGCCGAGGCCCGAGCCGGTCTGGTCGCCCACGTTCACCGGCTGCATGTCGGCGGCGATCGAGCTCATGTTCACGATCACGCCGCCGCCGTGATCCTTCATCCAGGCCACCGCCAGACTCATCATGAGGAAGGTCGAGTGGACGTTGCTCTGGAACTCGTCGAGCCAGAACTCGAACGGATAGGCCTCGATCGGATCCGACTTGATGGTGGTGTTGGCGGCGTTGTTGACCACCACGTCGAGCCCCCCGAAGGTCTTCAGCGTGGTGGCGACGAGGTTCTCGAGGTCCGCGCGGCTGGTCACGTCGGTCTGGACCGCCAGCGCGGTCCCGCCCGCCCCCTCGATCATCGCCACCGTCTCCCCCACCGTGCCGGGCAGGACGCCGCCCGGCTTCACCGTGCGCGCCGCCGCCACCACCTTTGCGCCGCGCCGGGCGAACTCCAGGGCGAACTGGCGGCCGATGCCGCGGCTGGCCCCGGTGACGATGACGACCTTGTCCTTCAGATCCATGGCTTCCTCCGTTTGGCGGCTATCAACGTCAGGGCGGAGGCGATGACAAGCCCGCCGGCGGCCTTGCGAAACGCGGGCGTCTAAGATATATCGAAATGATTGATATATCGACGGGAGATAATCCATGGACGACGCAATTGCCGCTGTCTTCGCGCTCTATGAGCAGCGCATGGCCACAGAGGCCGAGCTGTGGCGCACCCCGAAGCCCGGCCTTACCCGCGACGACTTCCTGCTGGCCGTGGGGCCCTCAACCGGCGCGCTGATGAACACGATCGCCAAGGACGCCGGCGCCAGGCACATCATCGAGATCTGCACCTCCTACGGCTACTCCACCGTCTGGCTGGCCGAGGCCGCGCGCGCCACCGGCGGCAAGGTGACGACCCTGGACGTGGCGGCGAAGAAGCAGGCCTACGCCCGCGACATGCTGGAAAAGGCGGGCCTCGCCGCCTTCGTGGAGTTCCGCAACGGCGACGCGCTGGCGCTGATCCCGCAGCTGGAGGACGGTATCGACTTCGTCCTGCTGGACTGCTGGAAGGACGTCTACGTCGGCTGCCTCGACCGCTTCCACCCGAAGCTGGCGCCGGGCGCCGTGGTGGTGGCCGACAACATGGTCCGCCCGGCCGACGCCCACGCCGATGCGATCGCCTACCGCCGCGCCGTGCGGGCCAAGCCGGACATGACCTCGATCCTGCTGTCGGTGGGCAGCGGCCTGGAAATCAGCCGCAAAGCGGGGCCGCTGGACACGGACTTGTGACGCCTGCGCAGGCCGCAAATCTTTGCTAAGGGCCCACGGGCGAGATTCGACGGACCCCACGAATGCCCCCAAAGCTCTCCATCTGCATCCCAACGTATAACCGGGCCGAGATACTGGACGATTGTCTCGCGCGTCTCGAAGCGGTGTCCGCGGCCCCATTCGCCGTAGAGATCGTGGTCTCGGACAACGGATCGACCGACGAGACCGCAAACGTCATAGCTGCCCGCAAGCGGCGCAATCCGGCGATCCAATCCTATCGCATGCCCGAGAACCGTGGGTGGTGGCCAAACAGGCTCAACGCGCTCCTGCAGGCGAGAGGCGAGCTTGCCGCGTTCCAGGCGGACGACGACTCTCTGATGCTCGAGGATCTCTTCGCCCATGTCGAGCGGATGGACGCCGAACAGGATCTGGTGGCGATCTACGCGGACTGGATTGCCTGGGACGATCAGGCCGGCCGCGAGCTACACCGATACTTCCCGATCCAAGAGCCGATCAGCTTCAAACCCGACGAGTCGGTCGGGCTCGTAAACTTCGTACTCCAGGGCATGATTCAGCCGGAAATGGCGGTGTACCGGCGGCGAGCACTGATCCAGTGCCAGCCGGGCTTCACCCTCGCTTTGCCGTTCCACATCTGGATGTATCACGTCTCGCGGCACGGTCGTATCCGGTTCGATCCGCGCCCCTTTTATCGCGAACACCGCGTGCTCCGCGAAGGGTTGGCGCGAACCCATTGGGCCAACATGGAGATGCAGCTGCAGTTCATCGGCGACGAGATGCGGATGGCGCTGGAAACGTTGCTGCTGCTGGGCCTGCAGGACGCCGGCGCGGACCAAGTCCCGGCCGATCAGGTCTTCAGCGCCAAGCAGCTGATCGATCAGATGCTGCGGGCCAGGATTTCGCTGGAAATCGATCGGGCCTGCGCGCGGGGCGACTTCGTGCTGGCTGTGGAGCTGCGGCGGCGGCAGGTGTTGTGGAAGGGTCCCGGGACGCGCGACGACGTCCAGCGCGACGTGTTGCGCCTGGTAATGCCGGCGGCGCTGGCCACCGTGCACCAAACGTATCGGGCGCTGTCGGACGCTGAGGGCGTGGTGCTGCGCGGGTTCAGCAGTCAGGAAGTGCCAGCCACCCTGGCGCAACGCTACCCGCAGATGCCGATTCTGGACGAGAGCCGCGCCGACCGCGCACTGGTAGTGCACAGGGACGAAGCGGCTCTGGCTTCCGATCCGAAGCCGCCGCGGGACGGCGCCAATCTGGTGCTAGAGCAACTGGTGAGGCTCTACCGCACCTCCCGCGACCGGGTCGATCTCAGCACGCTTTGAGAGGGGTGACTGGCCTCTACAAGTCCCGACGTTATAAGACCCCTTGAGAGCAGCGCCGCCGCGGACAGGCGGGGAGGGACTGGGTGAAGGTTGTCATTCTCGCCGGTGGTCTGGGCAGCCGACTCGCCGAGGAAACCGGGCAGCGTCCGAAGCCGATGGTAGAGATCGGGGGGCGCCCGATCCTGTGGCACATCATGAAGCTCTATGGCCACCACGGCCTGAACGACTTCGTCGTCTGCCTCGGATACAAGGGCTTCATGATCAAGGAATACTTCGCCAACATGCAGCTGCATGACTGCGACGTAACCGTCGATCTCGCCCAGTCGTCGATCAGCTACCACAACTCCGTCCGCGAGCCCTGGCGGGTCACCCTGGTCGACACCGGGCCCAGCACCATGACGGGCGGGCGACTGAAGCGAGTCGCCGACTGGCTCCCGCCCGACGAACCCTTCTGCCTCACCTACGGCGACGGCGTGGCCGACGTCGACCTGAGTGCTCTGGTGGCGTTTCACAGAGCGCACGGACGCCAGGCCACGATCACCGCTGTCGCCCCGCCGGGGCGTTACGGCGCGCTCGACCTGGCTCCCGGTGACGTGATCGAGCGTTTCGTGGAAAAGCCGCCCGGCGACAATGCCCTGATAAACGGCGGCTTCTTTGTCCTCGACCCGTCGGTCGTCGCCAGGATCGCCGATGATGACACCCCTTGGGAAGCAGAACCGCTGGAGGGCCTCGCCAGGGAGGGCCAACTGGTCGCCTTCCGCCATTCCGGCTTCTGGGCGGCCATGGACACCTTGCGCGACCGAAACACGCTGGAGGCCCTTTGGGCAGGCGGCACCGCGCCCTGGGCGGTCTGGGACCGGCCGTGATGAAGTTCGCAGACCCGACGTATTGGCGCGGCCGGCGGGTGCTGGTCACCGGCCATACCGGCTTCAAGGGCGCCTGGCTATCGCTGAGGCTCCGGGCCCTCGGTGCGGAGGTCACCGGGCTAGCGCTCACTCCACCGACCACGCCGTCGCTGTTCGACCTCGCGGGACTGTCGACCTCGGTCCAGGATCTGCGCGCCGACATCCGTGACTTCGCCGCCACGCGCCGCGCAGTCGACGCGGCACGGCCGCAGATTGTGTTCCATTTGGCCGCCCAGTCGCTGGTGAAGGTCGGCTTCGACGCTCCGCTGGACACGCTGGACGTGAACGTGATGGGCGCGGCGCGGGTGTTCGAGGCCCTGCGGCCGCACGCCCCCGAGGCCGTTGTCGCGATCACCAGCGACAAGGTCTACCTGAACAAGGACACCGGCCGCGCCTTCGCCGAAGACGACGCGCTCGGCGGCTCCGATCCCTACTCCGGCTCCAAATCGGCCGCCGAGATGGCGATCCGTATTTGGCGCGAGAGCTTTGCGTTACCATTGGTCGCCGCCCGGGCGGGCAATGTCGTCGGTGGCGGCGACTTCGCAGCCGCGCGGCTACTGCCGGATCTCTGGCGGGGGTTCGAGCGGAACGAGCCGCTGGTGATGCGCCGGCCCGGCGCGACCCGACCCTGGACCCACACGCTGGACGTCGCCGAGGGCTACTTGCTGTACGCGGAGGCGGTCGCCGCCCACCGAAAGGATCTGCCATGGACGCTGAACTTCGGCCCTGACCCGGCCGCCGCGCCTCTCACCGTTCTGGAGACCGCCACCGCCTTTGCCGAGGCCGCGGGCCGGCCGTTGAACTGGCGCGCCGACCCCGACCCCTTTCCCGAGAAGACCGCGCTCGCCATCGACTCCCGCCTGGCGCGCAAGACGCTGGACTGGTCCGAGCGGTTCCCGGGCCGCGCCGGCGTCTCGGAGGCCGGCACCTGGTACAGGGCCTGGGCCGACGGAGCCGACACCAGACGCCTCAGTGAAGACCACGCCCGCCTCTATGCCGCCGAGCACGCTGCCTGATGATCTGCCGTTCCTGCCTCACCGACATCGGCGAGACCATGCTGGACCTGGGCCTCAGTCCCATCTCCAATGATTTTCGACGCCTGGACGACACGCGACCGCAGGGCCGTTACCCACTGCGGGTTTTCGTCTGCCCGCAGTGCTTCCTGGTGCAGTTGGAGGACGTGGTAGGCCGCGACGCGCACTTCCACGCCGACTATGCCTATCGGTCCGGCGCCTCGTCCAGTTGGCGCACGCACGTCGAGGCCTATGCGAAGCGGATGGCCGAGGAGCTGGGTCTGGCCGCCGGCAAGACGGTGGTAGAGGTCGGCAGCAACGACGGCGCCCTGGCCGGCGCGCTCGCGGCGTTGGGGGCGCGGACGATCGGGATCGATCCGGCCGCCAACGCGGCCGAGTCGGCCGCGGCCCAGGGGGTGGAGACGGTGGTCGGGTTCTTCGGCGTCGAGCTGGCCAGCCAGCTGCGCGACAGTGGGGTCCGGGCCAACCTGATGTGCGCCAACAACGTGCTGGCGCACGTGCCGGACCTCGACGACTTCGTGGGCGGCTTCGCGGTGCTGCTGGCGCTGGAGGGGATGGCCACATTCGAGTTCCCGCTGGTGTCGGAACTGATGGCCGGCAACCAGTACGACACCATCTACCACGAGCATTATTGCTACCTGTCGCTGCTGGCTCTGGAGCCGCTGTTCGCGCGGCATGGCCTCGAGGTCACCGACGTCGACCGCCTGCAGACCCACGGCGGCAGCGCACGGCTGTACGTGCGGCATGTGGGAGTCGGGACACGCACGCCGGCCGTCGCTGCGCTGGCCGACGAGGAGCTGCGGCTGGGCCTGGCCGACCTGGAGGTCTATCGGGGGTTCGCCAGTAAGGTCGCCCAGCATCGGCAGGCGGTGCGGGCGTTCGTGGCCGATCTCAAGCGTCAGGGTCTGTCGGTGGTGGGCTACGGGGCCCCGGCCAAGGCGACCACCCTGCTGAACTACTGCGAGATCGGCGAGGAGTCGCTGGACTATGTCGTGGACCGGGCCGAAACAAAGCAGGGCCGGCTCGTGCCGGGTGTCGGCCTGCGGATCGAGGCGCCTGAGCGCCTATTCCAGGCGCCGCCGGATGTCGTGCTGATCCTGGCCTGGAATATCTCGCGGGAGATCGCCGAGGATTTAGCGCCTCTGCGAGCGCATGGTGTCCGCTTCGCCGTGCCGATGCCGTCGCCGGGGTTCCTGCCGTGATCCTGGAGCCGCTGGGCCTGGAGGGCGCCTTCCGGCTACGGCCGGAACGACGCGGCGACGACCGCGGCTATCTTGAGCGCCTGTTCTGCCGCGACGATTTCGCATTCCTTGGTCTTGAAGACTGTTCGCGTCAGGTGTCGCACGTTGTAACCAGCAAGGCGGGGACGCTTAGAGGCCTGCATTTCCAGCGGGCGCCACACGCCGAGACCAAGCTGTTCTGGGTCTATCAGGGCCGGATGTTCGATGTGCTGGCAGACCTGCGCCCCGCCTCCCCGACCTACGGTCAATGGCGCGGCTTCGAACTGTGCGGTGAAGACGGATCGCTGATCTATGCGCCCAAGGGTCTGGCGCATGGCTACCTGACACTCACCGACGACTGCCGGATGGTCTACCACATGGACACTCCCTATGCCGCCGACCACTCCGGCGGCGTCGTCTGGGACGATCCAGACCTCGCGGTCTTCTGGCCGGCGACACCTAGGGTGATCAGCGAAAAGGACCGAATGTTGCCAAGGCTGGCGGAGCTCCGTGCCTGATCCAAACGCTGGGTCAGCTACGCTTGGCCGCTTCGCAGGTAATCGAGGACGCTGACCGGACGCCAATCCATCTCGGCGCCGAGGCGGCCAACGTCGATGGGGATGTCGACGACATCTGGCGCGTTGGCTTCGATCCTCACGGTGGCGGCGAAGACATCCTCGAGCGCTCCGGCGATCTGGCTATGGGCGGTGTTGATGCCTGCTGCGACGTTGTACAGGCGCTGCCGCCCTTGAGTTGAGATGTGCGCGAGTGCGCGACAGACGTCGTCCACGCCAACGTAGTCCTTTGCCGACCCCAGTCCCTGGCGCAGGGTAACTGCGCCCGTGGCCTTGGCCTCGTCCACCACCGACCTAAGGAAGTTACTCGGTTCGTCCCCCTCGCCGAACACGTTCGAAAGCCGCGCGACACGTACGCCCGGGTTGTTCCGCGACAGGCACAGCGCCTCCCCGCAAAGCTTGCTCAGATCGTAGAGCCGGTCGGGATCGGTCGGCGACATCCTGAGCGGCTGATCTTCGGACGTGGCGCCAGCGCCGCGATAGACCCGCGTCGACGAGAGGAAGACGAAGCTGTCGAAGCGTGCGTGTTCCAGCGTTCGCGACAGCAGCCCCACATGGGCCTCGATGGTGTCGAATGGGCGTGTTCTGAAGTCTGCCGTCAATCCGACAGCGTAGATGATGTGGCCGAGCGGCTCGCCTGGCTCGGGCCAGGACAGCCGGCTGCCTTCGCGCACCTCGACGCCCCCCGCTTGAAACAGACGAACCAGGTGGGCCCCGACAAACCCCGACGCCCCGAGAACGGTGAACCGCTCGCCCTTCATCGGCCGCCACGCCGCTTGAGAACGCGCAAGGGAGACCCGCCCACCACCGCGTAGGGTTCCACGGCGCTCGTCACCACCGAACCGGCCGCTACGATGGCGCCCTTTCCCACCACCGCTCCGTCCAGCAAGACCACATTGGCGCCGATCCAGACGTCGTCCTCGACGACGATGCCGCCTCGGCTGGGCATGAAGCCTTGCCGCCGTATCGGCAAATCAGGGTCTCCGTATGCATGATTCGTGGCGGCAAAGGTGCAGTTGGCAGCGACCAGCACATCGTTACCTATGACGATTCCATTGCCGCTGTAGAGCACGCATCCCGAGTTGATGTAGCTGTTGGCGCCGATCGCGATGTCGCCGAGGCCACCCGCGAACTTGATCTTTACGAAGGCGTCGATCATGGCGTTTTCGCCGACGACAACCTTCGAACCCCGCTTGGACACCTCAATATCAGCCAGGGGCGAAATGACTGCGGTGGTCGATATCTGATTCATCGGCTGACTTCTCGTGGCCCAAGACGCCTAGCACCCGCGCGTCGCCCCAAGAAGCCCGGAATTGGCCGGTGGCTATGGCGGCGGTGGGCCGGCGTGGTAGGGACGGCGCCCTGTTGGTCTTCCAGCAATCGAGCGGAACGAAGCACCCATGGCCGTGACCATCATCGACGAGGCAACCGAGACGGTAACGGTTCGGGATGACGAGGGAGAACGAGTCTTCGCCTTGGCCAGTCCCGAGGCGTTTGCCGCCGCGTCGGACGCCTGGCTGCGCGTGGGATGGGACACCAAGCACGTCTACAGCTTCACCTGGATGGGCCGTCCGATCATCCAACTGCCGGACGACATGGTGCGCCTGCAGGAGGTGATCTGGACGCTGAAGCCGGACGTGCTGGTGGAAACCGGCATCGCCCATGGCGGATCATTGATCTTCTATGCATCGCTCTTCGAAGCGATGGGCCATGGCCGGGTGATCGGCGTGGACATCGAGATTCGTCCGCATAACCGGGCCGCAATTGAAGCACATCCGATGTTTCGGCGCATTCGAATGCTCGAAGGATCCTCAGTCGCACCGGACATGGTCGAGACGGTGAAGGCCGAGATCGCGCCGCAGGAGCGGGTGCTCGTCGTGCTGGATTCCAATCACAGCCATGACCACGTGTTGGCGGAACTGCGCGCCTATGCGCCGCTGGTTCCAGTCGGCGGCTATGTGGTGGCGACCGACGGGATCATGGGGCGACTTGTCGGCGCCCCGCGAAGCCAACCGGACTGGACGTGGAACAACCCGGAGCGCGCTGCTCAGGACTTTGTCGCCGAGGACGCGCGGTTCGTGATCGAAGAACCGGCGTGGCTGTTCAACGAAGGTGCCACCCGCGAGCGGGTGACCTACTGGCCCGGCGCTTTCGTCAAGCGGATCGCCTGATCCATTCCGCCGCGAGCCGCTGCGACAAGAGGATTGTTCCGCGCCTCAATAGTAATGGCTTTGGGCCGCCTTGATCAGCCGCATCTCTGTCATGAATTCGTTGTTCTGGATCAGCGTATAGGCCACATGGGCGTGGGCAGAAGCGCCTGAGAACGTGGTCATGCAGTCGATCCGGGCCTTGCCGCCCCAGTTGATCTCCTCCTGAATCAGGACCCTGCCGCCGGCTGCCTCGACGGTCTCCCGCACTGCCTGGGACGACACGGACTTGCCGCGCCCCTCCGCGTTGGGATTTTCCGGATCGACGCCGTTGGCCGCATTCGAGTGGTGGATGAAGGCCACGCCGCCGCCGGCAAGCTTCCGAACGACCTGCTGACAGTAGGGCGTCAGCACGTCCAACTCGGCGTGGACCAGCGAGTCGAACGAGAACACGAACTCCACGGAGCCATCCGGAACCGCCTGCAGCGACACCCCGTCATTCTGGACGAAGTGCGCCCGATCATAAGCCGCGAACCGATGCCGGCAGCGCTCTACGCACCGCGGGCTGAGGTCGACGCCGTAGTAGTCGCCCGTCTGCCGCAGCAGGAACTGGGTCCAGCGGCCGTAGCCCGGCGCGATCTCGAGGATCCGCGTCGCGGGGAGCCAGCGGGCGATGCGCGGGAAGATGGCGCCGTACCACTGGGCGCGCGGGCCGCCCCAGCCGGCGCTCCACTCGTCGCCGCTTTCGGGCCAGGGGTGTTCGTCGTTCCAGCGCGTCTTGTTCCACTCGAGATCGGGCATGCGCCCTCCTTTCGGTCCGCAGCCCCCTACTACGCGGCCTCGGCGGCGCGGCCAACCGGCGCGAAAGGCGATGCATTTCATCACCTGTTGACTTACCGTCGCCGCCGGGGCGCAATCGTCGCCGCGGCGGCGTATCGTCCGGCGACGACCAGCCCTTGGGAGGACCTTTCATGCACCGCAGCATCGACGCCATCCTGACCACCCATACCGGCAGCCTGCCGCGGCCGCTGTCGGTGGTGGAGCGGCTGTTCGCCAAGGACCGGGGGGCGGCCTACGACGAGGCCGAGATGGCGCGCGAGATCCGCGCGGCCGTGGACGAGGCGGTGCGCCGGCAGCTGGAGGCCGGGCTGACCGTCATCAACGACGGCGAGCAGAGCAAGACCAACTTCTACGTCTACCGCTACCAGCGCCTGAGCGGCTTCGAGAAGGTCCCGCCGCGCGAGGGGGGCCACCATGCCATCAGCATCGAGGCCCAGGACTATCCCGAGTTCTACGCCCACTGGCTGTCGGGCGGCCGCATCCGCCACCAGGAGCCGGTGGACCCGCGCGAGATGTGCTGCACCGGCGCGGTCGGCTGGAAGGACTTCTCCTACGTCGAGCGCGACATCGCCAACCTGAAGGCGGCCACCGAGACCGTCGGGGGCAAGGTGGCGGACGTGTTCATGACCGCAATCTCGCCGGGCACCTACGTGCCCCGCAACGAGCACTACGCGAAGGAGGAGGACTACCTCTACGCCGTGGCCGACGCGATGAGCCGCGAGTACGCGGCGATCGTGAACGCGGGCTTCGTGCTGCAGATCGATGCGCCCGACCTGACCGTCTACTACCGGCAGAACGACGTCAGCATGGCGGACTATCTCAAGAACACCGCCCGCTGCGTCGACCTGATCAACCACGCCACTCGCGACCTGCCGGCCGACCGTATCCGGGTGCACGTCTGCTGGGGCGCCGACGAGGCGCCGCACCATCGCGACGTGCCGCTGAAGGACATCGTCGAGACGCTGCTGCGGCTGCGGCCGCAGGGGATGACCATCCCGGGCGCCAACGGCCGTCACTCGCACGAGTGGAAGGTCTGGCAGGACATCAGGCTTCCGGAGGGCAAGGTGATCGTGCCGGGCGTGATCGATTCCACCACCAACATCATCGAACACCCGGAGGCGGTGGCTGAGCGGATCGTCAACTACGCCGGCGTGCTGGGCCGGGAGAACGTGATCGCCGGCGTCGACTGCGGCTTCGACACCATCGCCGACATGGGCCAGGTGGATGGCCGGATCGTGTGGTCGAAGTTGAAGTCGCTGGCCGACGGCGCGGCGATCGCCTCGAAGCAGCTCTGGGGGCGATGAGAGAACCTTCGCTCCACGGCGTACCGTCCCGGACACCCCGCTGCGCAAGGTTCCGGGGTGACAATGCCCGGACAGGCGCGGCTTGGGGAAGATTCCGTAAAGGCGGCGCGGCCTAGGCTCTGGGTCATGTTCGGCCGAAGGACCGCGGGACGATGACCGTCGAGGCGGCGACGCCCACCCAGGCCGTCGGCGCGCCTGCGCCGGTTGCGGGGTCGCCCGGCAGGCCATCGCCACCTTCGCCGGCCCCCGGCGCCGCGCCGGGGGCGACGTCGAATCCCCAGGCGGCCGCGCTGCTGGCGATGACCGCCGACGCCGCGGCGATGCAGTCCAGCCTCGGAAACCTGCTCTCCGATCTTCGCGCGCTGACGGGATCGCGCGAACTGCCGGCCGCGGCGACTGCCGACGCCAACCTGCTGGCCGCCGTCCAGGCGCCGCTGGACGGCCAGGTCACGGGCGAGGCGTTGCGAGCCGCCATGCAGCGGTCCGGGATCTTCCTCGAGGCGCAGCTGGCGGCGGCCATCCTGGCCGGCGCCGATGCGGGCCCGGTGATGAACGCCGACCTGAAGGCCCAGCTGCTGCGGCTTGCCGCCGACCTCGCCGCGCGGCCGCAGCTCGCGCCCCCGTCCCCGAACGAGGCCATTCAGCCCGCGCTCATCCCGCCGGCCTATCTCGGGCAGGCGCCCCTGCCGGTGGATCGGCCGCCACCGCCGGTGCGCGGCGGCGCGCCCCGCGGCCAGGCGCCGCCCCGGCCGACGCCCGACCTCCGCAGCGGCGGCGGGCGAGCGGCTCAGGCGATCAAGCGTGATGCGGACAGCGCACTGGCGCGGGTCGAGCTGTCGCAGGCCGCCTCGGTCCCTCGCCCCGGCGAGGCCGGCGCCTGGACCTTCGAAATTCCCGTGGCCACCCCAGGCGGCGCCGGCGTCGCCCAGTTCGAGATCAGCCGCGACGGACATCAGAGCCAGGACCAGGGCTTCGAGCTGGGCTGGCGCGCCCGTTTCTCGCTCCATGCCGAGCCGACCGGGCCGGTGCACGCCGACATCTCGCTGAGCGGCGGGCGGATGCGCGTGACGCTCTGGGCCGAACGCTCAGACGGCGCGGCGGAACTGAGCGCGCGCCACGACGAACTGCTGGCCGCGCTGGGCGGCGGCGAGGCCGAGAACGTGACGGTCCGGATCATGGGCGGTGCGCCGACGGCGCGAGCCCCCGCGCAGCCGGGGCAGCTGGTGGACCAGCGGTCATGACCGACAGGCCCCCAGCCCTCGCCGTCGCTTTGACCTACGAGAAGCCGGCCGCCCCGCGCGTGGTGGCGATCGGACGCGGCTGGCTCGGCGAGAAGATCATCGAGACCGCGCGCGAGCACGGCGTGCCCTTGAAGGACGATCCGGCCCTCGCGGAGGCGCTGGCGACCGTCGAGCTGGATACCGAGATCCCCGAGGAGCTCTACCGTTCGGTGGCCGCCGTGATCGGCTTCGTGCTGCGAACCAACGCCGCGGCCGCGGGCCGCGCCCGCAGCGAGGCCCTCGCCAAGGTCCCTCCCATCGGCTAGCCCGTGCGGGCCACGACCCGGAGGAAGCCATGGCCCGCCTGCCCGCCGCCGACCTGCCCGACGACCTGCCGGTGAGAAACGCCCTGGTCGAGATCACCTACCACAATCCCGAGATGCACCGCGGCTTCGCCAGCCTGTCGGGCCGGGTGCACAGCGCCTCGCGCCTGCCGGCCAAGCTCCGCGAACTGGTGGTGCTGCGGGTGGCGGCGCTGAACGATGCGGAGTTCGAGTGGGTGTCGCACGCGCCGGCCGCCCTGCGCGCCGGGGTCACCGACGGCGAGCTGGCGGCCTTGCGCCGCGGCGATCTGTCGGGCTTCCAGGGCGCCGAGCGCGCCGCCATCGAATTCGCCGGGGCCGTGGAGCAGCGCCAAGTGGACGACGCGGCCTGGGCGGCGGCGCGTGAGCACTTTTCCGAGGGCGAACTGGTGGACATGACCATGCTGGCCGGGTTCTACGGCCTGGCTTCCCGCTTCGTGCTCGCCCTGGGGATCGGCGCGCCCGCGTGAAGCGGCTGCTGATCGTCTACTGGTCGCGCACCGGCGCGGCCCAGCAGATGGCCGAGGCCGCGCGGCGCGGCGCGGCGGCGGAGACGCAGGTCGAGACCCGCCTGCTGACGGCGGACGAGGCCGGGCCGGACGACCTGCTGAGCGCCGACGGCTACCTGTTCGTCACGCCGGAGATGCTGGCCGCCCTGGCCGGGCCGATGAAGACCTTCTTCGACCGCACCTACTACGACGCGCTGGAGAAGATCGAGGGCCGCCCCTACGCCCTGCTCGTCAGCGCCGGCAGCGACGGGCGGAACGCCGTGCGGCAGGTGGTCCGGATCGCCACGGGCTGGCGGCTGAAGGCGGTGGCCGAGCCGATCATCGTCTGCACCCATGCCCAGACGCCCGAGGCGATCCTGGCGGAGAAGATAGTGGCGGCGGACGATCTCCGGCGCTGCGAGGAGACGGGGGCCGCCCTGGCGGCAGGACTGGCGTTGGGGGTGTTCTGACCCGGCGCGCCCAACGGGTCGGGTCTGTCGGGCGCCTCAGCGCCGCATTTGGCGCACACGTCAACTTAACCCGGCGCCGGCATAGGTTGTCGGATGTCAGGTGAGTTCGAAGACGCGTCCGAGGCCCGCGACCACATGGGGCTCGAGTCCGCGATGTCCCTGCGGATGCGTTCGACGCTGGTGCGGATCGCCATCACGGCGGTGATCGCCTACCTACTCTGGCAGTTCTCGCACTGGGCGTGGGCGCCGCTCTGGTGGGGCGCCTACGCCGCGCTGCAGGTGGTGCTCTACCGTGAGCCGAAGGACCAGTCGCTCCGGCGCGCCCGGCCGTATGTGACCGCGTTCCTGAACTTCAGCCTCGCCGGCCTGCCGACCTGGCACATGTGGACCCAGGCCGGCGAACTCGGGATCGCGGCGGCCACGATGTTCCTGTGCGGCATGATGGTGCAGCTGACGCTCTCTTCGCTGGGCGCGCGGCGGCTGTTCTGGGCGAGCGCGATGCCGCTGATCGCCTACCTGGTGCTGATTCCGCCCTTTGCGTTCGGGCTCGATCGATGGCCCGAGGGTCTCGCGGCCTCGGCCTGCGGCGTGCTGTTCGTGGTCTACATCGCGATCCTCTGGAACGGCCAGCAGGCCGCGCTCGACGCGCTGAAGGCCAGTCGCCTGCGCGCCCAGGCGCTCCGGCGCGAGGCCGAGGCGGCGAGCCAGGCCAAGACCGACTTCCTGGCCGCCATGAGCCACGAGATCCGCACGCCGATGAACGCGGTGCTGGGCGCCGCCGACCTGCTCGGCCGCACCCAGCTGGACGAGGAGCAGCGGCCGCACGTCGCCATGCTCGGCCACGCCGGCGCGGCGCTCATGCAGGTGCTGAACGACGTGCTCGATCTCTCCAAGATCGAGGCCGGCAAGCTCGCCATCGACCCGGCCAATACCGATTTGACGTTCCTGGCCCGACGCTGCTCGGCCGTGTGGTCACCCCGGGCCGAGGACAAGGGTCTGGAGTTCCGGCTGGAGATGTCTGAACGGACGCCGCCGTTCGTCGTGCTCGACGCCCTGCGGACCGGCCAGATCGTCTTCAACCTGCTTTCCAACGCGGTGAAGTTCACAGAGGCCGGCCACATCACCCTGGGCATCGACGCGGCCCCGACAGAGCCCGGCCGCTGCGATCTGAGGCTGACCGTGTCCGACACCGGCATCGGCATGTCGCCGGAGGCGCAGTCGCGGCTGTTCAACGCCTTCGAGCAGGCCGACGGCTCGATCAGCCGCCGCTTCGGCGGCACCGGCCTGGGGCTGGCGATCAGCCAGAAACTGGCGGCGATGATGGGCGGGTCCATCACCGTCGGGTCCTCCGAAGGCGCGGGCTCGACCTTCACCCTGATCATCCCCTGCGAGATCGGCCACGTCGAGGAAGCCCGCGCGCCAGGCGCGGCGGAGGCCCGCGTGAACATGCAGGGGCACCGGATCCTGGTGGCGGAGGACAACCGCGCCAACCAGCGGATCATTGAGCTGTTCCTGAAGCCCATCGGCGCCGAGGTGACCATCGTCGGCAACGGCCAGGAGGCCCTCGACGCCCTCGCCGCGGCGCGGTTCGACGTGGTGCTGATGGACATGCAGATGCCGGTGATGGACGGACTGGAGGCCACGCGGCGGCTGCGCGCCGGCGGCGGCGCGAACGCCAGCGTTCCGGTGCTGGCGCTGACCGCCAATGTCATGGAGAGCCACCGCCAGGCCTGCGAGGCCGCGGGCATGGACGGCTTCATCGCCAAGCCGATCGACGCGCGGCTGCTGCTCACCTGCGTGCTCGGGGCGGTTGAGACTGCGCAGGGGCCGCGCCAGACCGAGCCCACGCCGGCGCAGGCCGCGTCGGCCTGACGTCCACAGGTTCGTCGCGGCATGCGCCCCACCTTTAAGTTTCTGGTCACCGAAGCACCGCGTAGCTGGCCGCCTCGTAACGTCCGTGACACATGACCACAGCCCGCAACATCGCCTTCGACCACGGAGCCGCAATCCGCACCCCCGCCGCGCACGACAAGCGCGGCTGGGCGCGACTGTGGACCTGGCTGGGCGAGGACGGCGCGGCCCTGGATGAGCCGGGCGCGGTCAGCGTCCGCACCCCCGTGGGCTGGATCACAGCCCGCCCCGGCGACTGGATCATCCTGACCGTCGGCGGCGCGTTCCACGTAACCGCGGGGATCGCGGGCTAGGCTCGCGCGTCGATCTTGAACCAGCAGGCTTTTGCGCGTATCTGCGCCGGCCATGCGGTCCGCCATGATCCTTTGCGCCATTAAAGCCACCCGTCCCCTCCCGGGGCTGGGGGTTCGGCGCGCGCCTGCCGCGTAACGCCAACCTCGCAGACCCCGCCGGATGGACGGGGTCGCAGGCAAGGACGCCCACCCAGACATCCGGCTCCAGCCCCAGGAGCCCGCCATGCCGACCCTCGCTTCCGCCGCCCCGTCCCGCCCGCTCGACGTCGCCATCGTCGGCGTCACCGGCGCCGTGGGCGCCGAGCTGATCGCCTGCCTGGAGAAGCGCGCCTTCCCGGTCGCGCGGCTGCGCGCCCTGGCCTCGCCGCGATCGGCCGGCGCCCGGCTCGAGACACCCTGGGGCGCGCTGGCGGTGGAGGCTGTGGAGGACGACAGCTTCGCCGGCGCCGACTGCGCCTTCTTCTCCGCCGGCGCCGGCGTCAGCCGCAGATTCGCACCGGCCGCCACGCAGCGCGGCTGCGTGGTCGTGGACAACTCCTCGGCCTTCCGCATGGACCCCGGCACGCCCCTTGTGGTGCCGGAGGTGAACGGCGCGCTGCTGGATGCGAACCCGCGGCTGGTGGCCAACCCCAACTGCACTGCCGCCGTCTCGGTGATGGCGCTGGCGCCGATCCATGCCCGCAACCCGATCCGCCGGGTGATCGGAGCGACCTATCAGGCCGCGTCCGGCGCCGGCGCGGCGGCCATGGCCGAGCTGACCCAGTCGACCCGGGCCTGGCTGGCCGGCGAGCCGTTCCAGCCCAAGGTCCTGCCGCACCCCTACGCGTTCAATCTGTTCAGCCACACGACGCCCATCGACCCCGTCACCGGCTACAACGACGAGGAAACCAAGGTGATGGCCGAGATCCGCCGGATCCTGGACGCGCCCGGCTTGCGGATCAGCGTCACCTGCGTGCGGGTCCCGGTGCTGCGCGCCCACTCGGTGGCACTGTCCCTCGAATGCGAGCGGGCGGTCGCGCCCGAAGAGGTGGTGGAGTGGCTGTCGCAGGCGCCCGGCGTGCGGCTGGTGAATGATGCTGCGACGAACCACTTCCCGATGCCGGCGGAGGCGTCCGGGCTCGACGAGGTGCTGGTGGGCCGCATCCGCCGCGACCTCAGCGATCCGGACGGGCGCACCATCAGCCTGTTCCTGTCCGGCGATCAGCTGCTGAAGGGCGCGGCCTTGAACGCGGTGCAGATCGCCGAGAGACTGTTCGCGAAGGGAGGCGGGAATGGCCGGCTATCCTGAGCGCGCGGCGACGGTCGGGCCGACCGCTATCCCGGTCGGCCGCCTCTCGGCCGCCATCCCCTACCTTGCCCTCCTGGGCGCGGTGACGATGCTGCCGATCGCGACCTCGTTCGCCAAGCGGCTGTTCCCGCTGGTGGGCGCGCCGGGCGTCACGTCGTACCGGGTGACCTTCGCGGCCCTGATCCTGCTGGCCATCTGGCGGCCGTGGCGGCGCGGGCTGAGCCGCGCCGACCTGGTCGCCGCCGCCCGCTACGGCGCGGTGCTGGGGCTGATGAACCTCTGCTTCTACATGGCGATCCGCACCATCCCGCTGGGGGTCGCCATCGCCATCGAGTTCCTGGGACCGCTGGCCGTGGCGCTCAGCCTGGCGCGGCGGGCCGTGCACGTGCTCTGGATCGCGCTGACGGTGGCGGGTCTGGCCCTGCTGCTGCCGATCGGGCCGGACGTCGGCCGGCTCGACCTGACCGGAGCGGGTTTCGCGCTCGCGGCGGCGGCTTTCTGGGCGCTCTACATCATCTTCGGGAAGCGGACCTCGCACCTGCACGCCGGCGTCGCCGTGGCGCTCGGGATGTCGACGGCGGCGATCGTGGTCGTCCCGTTCGGGGTGGCGACGGCGGGCCTGCGACTGCTGTCGCCGACCGCGCTCGGCCTCGGCCTGCTGGTGGCGATCTGCACCAGCGCGATCCCCTACTCGCTGGAGATGGTGGCGCTGAAGGGCATCCCGCGCCGCACCTTCGGCGTGCTGCTCAGCGTCGAGCCGGTCGCAGGCGCACTGGCGGGACTGGTGCTGCTCGGTGAGCGGCTCACCGCCCTGCAGGGTCTGGCGATAGCCTGCATCGTCGCCGCCTCGGCCGGCGCGGTGCTGACCTCCGCCGACGCCGAGCGCGGGTACCACGCCGACGACGCGCCCGCGCCGACCGCGTAGAAAGACGCCTGACCTCAACGGGGACGACCGCATGGACAGCGCCGCCGAGATCATCCGCAGGCTCGACCTGGAGCCGCACCCCGAGGGCGGCTGGTACCGCGAGACGTGGCGCGACTTCAGGGCCGACGATGGGGAGAGGGGCTCGGGAACCTCGATTCTCTTCCTGCTCGAGGCCGGGCAGCGCTCGCACTGGCACCGGATCGACGCGGTCGAACTCTGGCTGTTCCAGGCCGGCGCGCCGCTGCAGCTGAGCACGGCGACCGGCCCGCTGACCGAGGAGATCCGGCTGGGCCCCGACATCCTGGCCGGCGACGCGCCGCAGGCGGTGGTGGCGGCCGGGCAGTGGCAGTCGGCGCGCTCGCTGGGCGCCTGGTCGCTGGCGGCCTGCGTGGTCGTGCCGGCGTTTGACTTCGCCGGCTTCGAGCTGGCCCCGCCCGGCTGGGATCCGCGCGGCGCGCCCGGCTCGGTGCTGGGCCTCGATTGACCCCCCGCACCCCCACGCCTACTGCTGGGCCCTAGAAACAAAGGGAGGGCGCGCATGCGGCCGTTGTTGACCTCGGCGATCCTCGCCGTCCTGGCGCTCGTCGCCTGTTCCCCGAAGCCGGCCGCGCCCGCGTCGAACGAGGCTGCGGCCAACACCGCCTCGGCGGCGCCCGCCACGCCGGCCACGCCCTCCGCCGCGACGCCGACAGCCGCCGGCCCGATCACCGCCGACCAGCTGCCTGCTCCCCGTGCCGGCCTCTGGGAGCGGACGTCGGTGCAGGAGGGCCAGGCCGAGGCGATGACCGCGCGCAAATGCATGGATGGCAAGCCGGTCAACCCGCTCGCGGACGGGCCGCCCTGCGCGAAGGTGGAGATGAGCCGGACCGCCGCCGGCGGCTTCGTGATCGACGCCGACTGCCCCAACAACGGCATCGGGGCGAAGATGCACATGACCGCCGAGGGCGACTTCAACACCGCCTATACGACCGAGGGCGTGATGACGATGAGCCAGGCTGGCCAGCCGGACATGGTGCTGCGCAACCACTCGACCTACCGCTACATCGGCGCCTGCCCGGCTGGCGGCGCGCCGCAGGGCTGAGCCGGCGGCGGGGAGGTCCGGATGTCGGACGACGAGACCGAGGCGCCCGGCCTGGTGAGGATGGGGGCCCGGGCCCTGCAGCCGCCCGCCCTGATCAGCGACGCGGCGCGCGAGAATCTGGGGTTGCCCCGCCTGCAGCCCAGGCGCGGCTACCCGGCGGTCGACGACCTGGACGGCTGGCGCCGGATCATCGCCAAGCGCGATGCCGAGGCCGCCAGGGCGACGGCCCCGTTGCTGGCGAAGCTGAAGGCCGACGTCACGCCGCGAGGCGATCTCGGGGCGCCAGTCCAGGTCGCCACGCCGCATGCCAGCCGGCGGGCGGACGACGACCGCATCGTCTACGAGATCCACGGCGGCGCCCTGCTGTTCGGCGCAGGCGAAGGCAACGTCCGCTACGGCGCGGCGCGGACGGCGGTGCGGACCGGGCGGACCACCGTCTCGGTCGATTACCGGATGCCGCCGGACCATCCCTACCCCGCGGCCCTGGATGACTGCCTGGCGGTCTACCGCGGGCTGTTGGCCGAGGGGCCTGCGGACCGCATCGTCGTGTACGGGACCTCGGCTGGTGGGAATCTGGCCGCAGCCCTACTGCTCAGGGCCAGAGACGAAAGGCTGGCCATGCCGGCCGGGGCGATCCTGCTGACGCCCGAGCTCGACCTGACCGAACAGGGCGACAGCTTCAACACCCTTCTCGGCCTCGACGTCGTGCTGCCGGAGCGGCTGATGTCGATGAACCTGGTCTACGCGGCCGGCGCCGATCTGGCCCACCCCTACCTGTCGCCCCTGTTCGGCGACGTGAGCGGATTTCCACCCACCTTCCTGCAGGCGGGCACGCGCGACATCTTCCTCTCCAACACCGTGATCATGCACCGCAAGCTGCGCAGCGCCGGCGTGCGGGCCGACCTGCACGTCTGGGAGGGCATGCCGCACGGCGGCTTCGGCGGCGAGACGCCGGAGGATCGGGAGATAGGGACGGAAATCCGGGCCTTCCTGGCCAGTCTCTAACGAGCAGGCCGGGGCCTTGGCCGCCCCTTACCCCTCCTTCGGCTTCGAGAACACCAGGGTCTGGCGGGCGAGGCCGAACACGCCCTGTTCGTCGGCCAGGGTGGAACGGGTCAGGGCGACGCCTTCGTCGGCGACGTCCATCTGGGAGACGCCCATCTGCCAGACGCCCACCGGCTCGCGCGCAAAGTAGAGCGAGAGATCGGCGTTAGGGTAGCGCCAGCCGCGGATGGCGGAGGTGACCGCCGGGCCGGTGGCAAGATCGGCGGTCATGCAGGCGCGGATTACCGGCGAGGTGGGCTCGCCGGCCAGGAACTGGGTGTTGAAGCGGGCCCAGAACACGCCCGGCGCGCCATCCGGGGTGGCGCGCTGGATCACCCGCGTCTCCAGCGGATGACCGGCGTCGAAGTATTTCGCCACCGGCGTGCGCGGGGCCTCCTCGGGACCCACGTAGCCCAGCGGTTCGGGCGAGACGCCGGGGCCGATGGACTGCGCGACCCGCAGGGCGGTGGCGGTGGCGGCCATGGCGCCCTCGACCCAGAGCTGGGCCTCGACCACCTGCTGGCGCTTGCCGTCGCGGACGATCCGCACCCGCGCCTCGGTCGGCCGCATCAGAACCGCACCCAGGAAGTCGACGGTGAGTCGGGCCACGCGCATCGGCACCGGGGCCGGCGCGTCGTCGATCACCCGCGCCAATAGGCCGGAAATGGCCAGACCGCTCTGCTGGTCGGGGTTCCACGGCCCGCGGGCCGTGCGGTCGGGGATGAAGAGGTCGCCGTCGCGGTGGAAATAGGCGTGGGTCATGGCCACTTCACCCGCTTCTCGTTGGCGCTGACGGCGGTGGTCACCAGGGTCACGTGCGAATGGGCGAACAGGCCATCGAGATCGTTGAGCTGCGCCTCGACCGTCACCGCGCCGTTACCCAGCAGCAGGGCTTCCGACTCCACCAGCACCCATTCCTGGTGCGGAGGGCGGACGAAGTGGATGGCGATGTCGACGTTGGGCGACAGCCACTTCTCGCGGTCTATGCCGCTGGAGAGGGACCCGGCAAAATCAGCAGCCTGCACGGCGCAGACGATCGGGTGCATGGCGCCGTCCGCCACGGTGGGCGCGTCCTGGCGCACCCAGACCCGGCCCTTTGGCTGGGGCGTGGAGGGCGTCCCCTTCTGGATCAGGCGCGACTCCAGGCCCATCCCGCGCGGCAGCATGTACTCGCGCGGCGCATCGTCGGGATGGATGTCCGGCGGCGGGAAGCGGGTCGCCGGCGCCCCTTCGACGGCGCGGCGGACAAAGAGGGCGGTGGCGCGGGCTACCTCGGTGTCGTCGCCGGCCAGCAGGACGCCTTCCATCACGATCGTGCGGCGGCCGTCGCGCAGGGTCTTCCACACCGCCCGCGTCGTGGCCATCGGCGCGGGACGCAGGATGTCCATGGTGAAGCGGGCGATGTTCATGCCCTCGGGGGGCCGCGCCTCGAGCATGATGTGCGCCATCAGCCCGCCGACGGCGAGCCCGTTCTGGACGCCTTCCCGCCACGGGCTGCGGGCGATCCAGTCCGGCGCGAAGCCGCCGTCGGGCTGGCGGGTGAAGAAGGGGGGACTGTCGCCGACGCTCATCTGCGCCCCGTTCCCCGAAGCACTGTCACTCGATCCCGCATATCCGCTCCCGCACGGCGACGTCCGCGGTCGTATCAAGCGGGTCGAGGGCTGTTCGTCCAGCCCTCCCTCCGCTTCGGGGGCTCGCAGATTCACCCATCTCATCCGTCACCCCGGACGGCCCACAGGGCCGAGCCGGGGCCGGACCCTCCGGTTCCCTGGCGAAGTCCAGCTTGGCGACGGCTAGTCTGGCCCCGGGTCTGCGCGGCTGCGCCGCTTCGCCCGGGGTGACGGACAAGACGCGTGACTCGCTTAGCCGCGAACGGGCAGAGGGTACTTGAGGGCGGAGATACGAAGGAGCGAGCGCTTTAGCCGCCGTGCTTCAGAGATTTGGCCACGTCGCCGGCGAGGGACAGCACGCCCTGGATGCCGATGCCCGCGGCGATGCCGAGGGGCGACGAGCCGAGGGCGACGGTAGCGGCTGTGCCGGCCACGTCCTGCAGGCCCGTCAGGTATGACAGGACGTCGGAGGCGAACTGGCTTGCGGGGGTGGAGGCGTGCGGGGAGGCGCTCGCCGCCGTGGAGGTATTGCCGGTCGGCAGGGTTTGCCCGGTCGAAAACGTGCTGCCGGTCGACGTGGCGCCGGGGCTTCGGGTGAGCCCCAGCAGCGCCTCGAGTGACTGCAAACCCGTTGAAACGATTGAAGTATCCAAGTCCGGCTTCCCTCGTCGCGGCGAGCGGCGGCGGCCAGGCCGCGGCGCTCCCGGCCTGGCGCAGTGCAAGCTTCGTGCGCCGGCGCCCAGGCGCCTCGCGTCAGGTCGGCGTCGTAGGCGGGACACACGCCGGGGCTTGCGCTTCGCTGCGACCGGTTGTGCAATAGGCATCAACGCTTCGGGCGCGCCACCTCCTGGGTGCGAGATCACCGGCCGCCGGAAGCAGAGGGGTTGACCGTTGGCAAAGGCCCTAGACGCGCCGCCGCCAGATTTCCGCCTGCTGGTCCACGCCACCGAGGGACTCCCTGCGGCGGTGCGCTTCGACAGTTGGCGCGACATCGTGAGCCGCAAGCTCCTGCGCATGAACGTCGACCTGCTGTGCGATGCGCCGTTCAAGGCGACGGCGATGCTGCGCAGCCAGCACGGCGTGACCATCGGCGTGGGCGAGATCGGCGCGACCATCAACCGCCGGACCGGCGAGATCGTATCCGCGGACAACGACGACGTGGTGCTGCTGGCCAACCTCTCCGGCGACCTGATCGCCGACGGGGCCGGCGGCGAGTTGACCCTCAACCCCGGCGAGGCGACGCTGGTGAGCTGCGCGCTGCCCGGCGCCTATGCCAGGCCGTCCGGCGGGCGGCTGCTGTGCGCCCGGGTGCCGCGGCCGGCCCTGGCCCTGCTGGCGCCCGACCCGGAACGCCGGGTCGGGCGGGTGATCCCGCGCGACACGTCGGCCCTGCGGATGCTGATCGCCTACGCAAGCCCGCTTTGGGACGAGGGGTTCACGGCCGCAGAACCGGACGTCAGCCGGTACATCGTGAACCACATATGCGACCTGGTGGCGCTGTGCGCCGGCGCGAGCGGCGACGCCGCAGCCTTCGCGGCCGAACGCGGCGGCCGCGCAGCCCGTTTGCAGGCGGTCAAGGCCGCGATCGAGACCCGGGTCGGCGGGCCGGCGGAATTCTCGGTCGAGGACATCGCCGCTGATGTCGGCGTCTCGGCCCGCTACGTCCGCAAGCTGCTCGAAGCCGAGGGCGCCAGCTTCTCGCGCTTCGTGGCCGAGCGGCGGCTGGTCCGCGCCTACGCCCTGCTGACCGACCCGAAGCATGCCCGGATGAGCGTCTCAGCCATCGCCTATGAAGTGGGCTTCGGCGACCTGTCCTACTTCAATCGCAGCTTTCGGCGCGCCTATGACTGCACGCCGTCCGATCTGAGGTCAGAACGACGGCAAAGATCAGTCTTCCCCCTATAGGAACAGATGACAGGGCGCGTGGACGCCTCTAGCCTGACCTCTGCGACTCACCGCCCGCGAGGCGGGATCGCGCCCCAAGAGCCGAGGAAGCCATGGCCGAAAAAAAACCCAACGCCCTTCAGCAACCGCTCACGCCCTCCGCCGCGCTCGCCGCGGTCGTCGGTTCGGGTCAGGTGACGCGCGGTGACGTCGTCTCCAAGATCTGGGCCTACATCAAGAAGCACAACCTGCAGAACCCCGCCAACAAGCGCGAGATCCTCGCGGACGACAAACTTCGCCCCGTCTTCGACGGCAAGGACAAGGTCAGCATGTTCGAGATGAACAAGCACCTTGCGAAGCACCTGAAGTAGGCCCCCAGGGGCTGGTGCCAGCGCGCCATTTTCTCCGGCAGGTATCAATCGGCAGCGGCCGCGCCATCTTCCAGCATGGCGCGGCCCTCGTCGTTGTCGGGATCGTCGTTCAGCACCTGGTCGGCATAGGCGATCGCCACGGCGGCGGGCAGCGACGACCAGCCCTGCAGCAGCGAGCCGCGGCCGAACGCGGGCGAGGCGTACTCGACCGCCCCGGCCCAGCCATTCTGCAGGGCCTTTTCCCACCAGCGCGTGAGCGGGTAGCGCCATCCGGCCATCCCGCGGCGCAGCCGCTCGCCCGCATAGAGCCCGTCGAGCCAGGGCCAGTCGGCGCCGTTGTGGTAGCGGTACGGAAAGGCTGACTTGCCGCGCAGCTCGGCGCGCCGGGCATAGGGCGGCCAGACGCAGGGCATCCCAAAGTCGCCGCAGGGCTGGTCGGAATTGCGCCGGCTCTCGAGCCGCGTCCGCAACTGCTCCAGAACCTGGCGCGCCCGGTCGTCCGGCACGGCGTCGTGGCGCAGCAGGGTCAGCGAATCGAGGGCGAGGTGCTCCTCCGCCGACCCGTCGGGACGGAGGAAGTCCGCCCACCAAGCGCCGCGCCAGAGCGCCGGGTCGATCATGGCGCGCGCCGCTGTCGCCCGACTCCGGGCGCGGGCCGCGAGGTCCGGATCATGCGTCTCACCCAGCCGGACCAGGGCGTCCAGGGCGCCGACCCAGAGGCCCAGGTCGTAGGCCACCCTGCCCTGCCGGAACACGTTGTCGGCCCAGTCGCGGTCGTTCCTGGGCTTCACCGGCAGGCCGTCGAAGCCGCTCAGCCCCTCGTAACGCTCGAACACGGCCTTCAGCCGGGGCCAGTGCCGGCGCGCCGGCCCGTCGTCGCCGGTGGCCGCGACGTAGTCCGCCACCGCCAGGACGAAAAACAGCGGGCTGTCGAAGTGGTCGCTCCACCATTCGCCGGCGCGCCAGTGCAGCGCCGCCAGCACCGGTTCGGAAAGCCGCAGCCGCTCCCACGCCTCCATCACATCGGGCGTGGCGACGATCACCCCGCTGGGCGCCTCGCCGTCCGCCTGGACCCGCAGCGCCAGGAGCTCGATCTGCGGGAGGACGATGTCGGGCGCGAGTCGCAGCAGCAGCTGCAAGGTCCAATAGCTGTCGCGGTAGTAGGTCCGCGCCGGACTGCTGTAGGCGAGCCCGGCCGACAGCCCGGCGAACACGCCGTCCGCGTGACGCCGGATGCTGGAGAGGGCCGCGTGCGCGCCATGGATCACCATGGTGCGCAGCACCGGGTCGGCGGCGGGCAGCTGGTCGCAGCGCGCCGCGTAGGCATCGGCTTCGGCGACAATCGCCTCGCGCCCCAGCGCCGCCGCGCGTCCGGCCTCTGCCTCGTTGGCGCCCATCGCGACCACCCAGTCGCCGCCGCGCCCCTCGACTGTCAGCCGCACCGCGCCGCCGGGCGGGTGCTCCACCACCGGCTTCGCGCCTCGCACGGCCAGAACGGGCTGCGACTGGGCGACCCACAACTCGCCGCCGCCGGCTGTGACCCGGCCGGGCGCGATCTCGCAGTCGCCCGCCAGCCCCTCCAGCCGCAGCCGAGCCGGGGCGCCGTCCCCCCACAGGGCCAGCTGCAACCGCCCGTCGGGCGAGAGCTCGCCCTGCAGCCGCGCCGCCATGATCGGAACGTCCGGCAGCCGGTCGGCCCGCAACAGGCCGTCGTTCCCCGGGCGCAGGACCGGGGCGGCCGCCGTGCTGTTCCGCGCATCCATCGCGGGGAGCGTAGCGGGGGCGGCGCGGGGGGTGAATGCGTTTGTGTTCCTTCTCCCGCGCGGGGAGAAGGAACCTAGGTCTCGAACATCGCCCGGATCGCCGGCAGCATGGGCTTCAGGGACGGGGTGCGGGGCAGCTCGTCCACAAAGCGGAAGGCCTCCGGCGTCTGGTAGGGCAGCAGGCGCTCGCGCGCCCAGGCCCGCAGCTCTTCGGCGGTCAGGCTCGCGCCCTGGGCCAGCACGACCGCCGCGGCGGGCGCCTGGCCGAGGCGGCGGTCGGGGATGCCGACCACCACCGCCTCGCGCACGGCCGGGTGCTGCTCCAGCACCTTCTGGATATCCTCGCCGTGGACCTTGAAGCCGCCGCGGTTGATGGCGTTGTCGAGCCGGCCGGTGATCCAGAGGAAGTCGTCCTCGTCGAGGATCGCCCGGTCGGTGGTGCGCACCCATTCGCCGTTCCAGGTCGCCTCGGTGCGCAGCTCCAGCACGCCCTCGCGGCCGCGCGGCAGTATCTCGTCGGTGGCCTCGTCGCGGATGCGCGCCTCGTAGTCGGCGTTCAACCGGCCGACCGCACCGCGCTTGGCCGGATAGAATTGGCGGTACTGGTCGATCGACCAGCCGGCCACGCCGGTGAACTCGGTCGAGCCGTAGTTGGCCAGGATCGGGATGCCCCAGCGCTCCATCGCCTCGTCCTGCAGGTCCGGCGGCAGGGCGGCGGTGCCGGCGCGCAAGGCGACCAGGCTGGAGAGCTCGTCCCGGGTCACGTCGGAATCCAGCAGCATCCGGATCGCGGCCGGCGGCAGACTGGCCGCCCGGGGGCGGTGCGCCGCCAGCGCCCGTCGGAATTCCGGCACGGTGAACTTCTCCAGCATGCAGACGCGGAAGCCGCCCATCACCGCGTTCACGAAACCCCAAAGCCCGGAAACGTGGACGAAGGATGAGTGGTGGATCTGCACCGTCCTGCGCAGCACCGGCGCATCGTCCAGGGAGCGGCTGCGCTCGAACCTCATGCCCCATTCCAGGCTCTTCAGCACCCGGGTGCGGGTGAGCGGCACCCGCTTCTGCGGGCCGGTGGTGCCGGAGGTCAGCATGTAGACCACCACGTCCGGCTCGGGGACGAAGTGATCCGACCCGACAATCCGTTCCAGCCCGGCGACGGCGCGGGCCGGCGACGCCGGGTCGCCGGTAAGCTCCACGCCCGCCGCGCCGATCTCGGCGGCCGCCTCCTTCAGCCCGGCCCGGCTCCAGTCGGCCGACGCGGCGACGACCACCGGCGGGCGCAGCTTGCGGATGTCGGCGGCAAGGGTCTCGTCGGGATAATAGGCGTTGAGGGTGACCAGGCAGCGGTCGCTGGCGAACAGCGACAGCACCGCCGCCGCGTGCTGAGGGGTGTTGCGCAGGATCACGCCCGCCGCGCCGTCGGCCGGCAGCCCGGCGGCGTCGAGGGCGGCGTCGACGGCCTCCACCGAGCGCCGGACCTCGCCCCAGGTCAGCCACTGGCCGCGGAACTCGATGGCCGGCGCGCCCGCATCGATGGCGAGGGTCTGGCGGATGCGGTCCTGGAAGGTGGTCATGCGGCGCTCCCTGTGAAGGGACCCGCTAGCGCATCGACCCTGCGACCGCCAGCCAGTCCGCGCCGGCCCCGCTTGCGCCCGAGCGACGACGACCAGATGTTAGGCCCGCGACAGACGGAGGCCCCGCGCATGTGCCGCAACATCAAGACGCTGTTCAACTTCGAGCCGCCGGCCACGGACGCGGAGGTCCTCGACGCGTCGTTGCAGTTCGTGCGCAAGCTCAGCGGCTTCACCCATCCGTCCAAGACCAACGAGGCGGCGTTCGACAGCGCCGTCCATGCCGTGGCCGCGGCCGCGCGCCGTCTGATCGACGAGCTGGAGACCCAGGCCCCGCCGCGCGACCGCGAGGTTGAGGCCGAGAAGGCGAAGGCCAGGAACGCGATCAGGTTCGGGGCCCGGGAGCCGGCGTAGCCCTCCCCTCATTCGGGGTGGAGTCGGCCTGCCGCGACCAACTCGCGGCGAGCGCCTTCACCGCCTCAGCGGCGCCGCGCATGGCGCCCTCGATGTAGCCCACGCCGGTGCAGTCGCCGAGCGGATGGACGGTCAGGCCGGCGGCGCGTAGCGCGTCAGCCAGCGTGAGGTCAGCCGTCGCGCCCGTGGCCAGGATCACGTGATCCGCCTCCGCGCGGCGGGCCTGTCCTTCGGCGTCGCCGAATGTCACCGCACCCGCCTCGATGCGGATGTCCGAGGCGCCCGGCGCGAGGTCGACGCCGTGGTCGATCAGGTCCAGCAACAGCTGGCCGCGACGCAGGAACGGCAGGCCGGCGCCGAACTTCGGCGCGTCGTGGACCAGCGTGACCTTCCGCCCTCGGTCGGCGAGGAACTCGGCCAGTTCCATGCCGACCAGGTCGCCGCCGATGATCACCATCCGCTGGCCGAGCGGCATCCAGGTGCGGGAGGCCTGGCGCAGGAAGCCGGAGTTGGCCGTCATCCCGGTCGCCGCGCCGACCTTGGCGGCCAGCCGGGTCGCCCAGCCGGTCTTGGCGTTCAGCGCCTCGGACCCGTGGCCGAGCAGCAGCGCGCGCAGGTCGTCGCCGCTGAACACATGCGGCAGGTCCGCGCCGGGGATTGGCGGCCGGCCACGGCGCGCCCCGCTGGCAACCAGCACCGCGTCCGGACGCATGGACGCGACCAGTTCCGGCGTCGCTTCGACGCCGCGGCGCACATCCACGCCGCTGCGGTCCAGCTCCGCCCGCAGCCAGGTCAGCAGCGGCTCGTTGTCCTCATAAGCCAGGGCCGCGAACCGCAGGGTCCCTCCCAGCCGCTCGTCGCGTTCGAGCAGGATCACTTCCTGGCCGGCCGCGCCAAGCCGCCGCGCGGCCTCCATGCCGGCCGGCCCGCCGCCGACCACGACCACCCGACGACGGCTGGCGAACGCAGGCTCCGGCTCGGTCTCGCGGCCCGTTCGGGGGTTCACCGCGCAATGCACCGGGCGGCCCAGCACGATGTTGCTGATGCAGGTGTAGCAATAGATGCAGGGGCGGATCTCCGCCGCCCGCCCCTCGGTCGCCTTGCGCGGCAGGAAGGGGTCGGCCAGCATCTTGCGGCCCATGGACAGGAAATCCAGCTGGCCGGCGGCGATCGCCGCCTCCGCGGCCGCCAGCTCGACGCGTCCGGAGGAGATCACCGGGACCTTCACCGCCGCCTTGATCGCCGCCGCGCCCGGCAGATTGACACCGGGGATCTGCGGCGTGTGGTTGATGCGCATCGCGCGCGGATCGTCCGGACCGGCGTTGGCGGTGACGGTGATCGCGTCGACGCCGGCGGCCTCGGCGAGCTGGGCGTTGCGGACCGAATCCTCCGGCTTGATGCCGACCTTCGCCCCGACCTCGCGCCAGTCGAGCTTGCACCAGAGCGGAACCGCGGCGCCCACCTCGGCGCGGATGGCGGCGATCGTCTCCAGCAGGAAGCGCGCGCGGTTCTCCAGCGACCCGCCGTAGGCGTCCTCGCGCCGGTTGCTGCGCGGCGACAGGAACGAGGACAGGATGTAGCCGTGGGCGGCGTGGATCTCGAGACCGTCCACCCCGGCCTCGACCGCGCGACGGGCGGCGGCGGCGAACTGGCCGACCACCAGGGCGATGTCCTCGGTCGTCATCACCCGGAAGTCGACCCGCTGGATCTGGGCCATCGGCGAGGTGGCCATCTCGTCGGGCAGCAGCAGGTCGGTGGCGCGGCCGGTCCAGGCCTCGGGCGGCGACGGGACCCAGAGCGGGCGGCCGGCCACCAGGTCCATGTGGCCGCTCGGGCCGCCGTGGTGGAGCTGGACCGCGAACCTGGCGCCCTGGGCGTGGACCGCCCGGACCACCGCGGCGAGGCCGGGGATGAAGCGATCCTCCGACAGCGCCACCTGGTCGCGATGCGGCGAGCCTACCGGCCAGGCCACGCCCGCCACGCCCGAGATGATCAAGCCGACGCCGCCGCGCGCCTGCTCCTC
>Ga0105240_10001577_pt1 | contig 38667 bp, 33 predicted proteins | sample KBSC54metaG_FD_80426 | JGI IMG/M metagenome (GOLD analysis project Ga0105240, IMG submission 80426) | Corn rhizosphere microbial communities from Kellogg Biological Station, Michigan, USA - KBS C5-4 metaG | ecosystem: Host-associated > Plants > Roots > Rhizosphere > Soil | place: Michigan, USA... | reverse complement strand
GATGGCTCGGTATCCGTTCCTCTCACCCGTATGCAGGGCACACACGTAGCCGGCGGTTCCGTGGTATGGATCGTCGGCGATATGGATTACTGCCTGTCCAAAGGCTTCAAACCTCTTGGCATGGAACCGCTCGCGGTAGGCGTCAGTTCCGACGCCCACCACATCATTACGCCCTCATCCGAAGGCCCCCGAATCGCCATGCGTGAAGCGCTCGAACACGCCGGTGCCACCCCTGACGATCTCGGCACGTGGGACCTCCACGCCACCGCCACCCCCGGCGACTATTCGGAGGTGTCCACCTTCCGCTCGCTGTTCCCCGACTCCGTTCTGGTAACCGCTCGCAAGGGCACCTTCGGCCATGGCATGAGTGCCGGCGGCGGCTGGGAACTGACGGCGCAATATCTCGGCTATCAGCGCGGCGCGCTCTTCCCCACGCCCCTCGCCGAAGCGGATCTGAACAAGTCCATCGCAGCCCTTCATGAGCACATAGTTTTCGATACCGCCTGCGCTCCCCCATCGCGGCTGGGCGGCAAACTCTCCATGGGCATCGGCGGCGTGAACGCATGCGTAATCTCCGGCCCGCTGGAAAAATAGCTCATGCATTCAGTCAAGATCTGGTACACGCGGCTTTCAGCCTCGTTTGGCGACTTTCAAGACAGGTCATGATCTCCATCCGTGAATTTCGTGTCCGCGCCATTCGGGTCCCCATGCGGGAGCCGCACCGCACCGCGAGCGGCACCGTGGCCGAATCGCCGCTAATCCTCACCGATATTCTCACCGGAAACGATGTCACCGGTCACAGCATCGTCTTCACCTACACAACCGCGGCCCTCGGGCCAACCGCCGACCTCATTCGGAACATCGGGCAAACTATCGTCGGCGAACCGCTGGCGCCTTTAGATATCGCCGACAAACTCGCCCGCCGATTCCGCCTGCTCGGCACACAGGGCTTGGTCGGAATGGCCCTCGCCGCCATCGACATGGCCGCATGGGATGCGCTTGCGCGCCATCTTGGCTTGCCGCTCTGTGAACTGCTCGGCGGCTTTCCAAAGCCTGTGCAAGCATACGGGGCCGTGGGTTACGACGGCGCCGCGGGTTCGGCAAGCGTCGCGGAACAATGGGCCGCACAGGGCTTCAAAGCAGTCAAAGCCAAGATCGGCTACCCAACCATTCGCGAAGACCTCGAAGTCATAAAAGCAATCCGCTCGGCAGTTGGAAACGATGTAGCCATCATGGTCGATTACAACCAGAGCCTTACTCCCACTGAGGCTATAGAGCGCATTCGCATCCTCGAAAGCGAGGGTCTCGCCTGGATAGAAGAGCCCGTTCTCGCCCACGACTACGAAGGCCACGCCCGCGTCGCGCGCCAAGCCGCCACTCCCATTCAATGCGGCGAAAACTGGTGGGGTCCCCAGGATTTCGGCCACGCCATCGCCGCGCGCGCATCGGACTACGCCATGCTCGATGCCATGAAGATCGGCGGCGTCACCGGGTGGATGCGTGCCGCTGCCATCGCCGCCAACGCCGGTCTTCGCGTCTCCAGTCATCTCTGGCCGGAAATCAGTGCCCATTTGCTCTCAGTCACTCCAACCGCTCACTGGCTCGAATATTGCGATTGGTGGAACCTCGTGATTGCCAGCCCGCTCAGAATCGAACGCGGGACCGCCATCGCCGGCAGCGCCCCGGGCAGCGGCGTCGAATGGAATGAAGACGGTATCGCGCGCTGTTAGCATCGATGTCAGCGGGCATAATATCCGGGCTTGGCCCGTACCGTTAAACCATCGCGCTTCACCTTTATAACCACCTTCCGAAAGGAACCGTCGCGAGCCGGATTCGTGGTCGTATACCCCACGTCGTAAAGTGACCGCAACTCCTCGCCCACCTGCGCGAGAAGTTTGCCCGGATCGTGCTGCGAGGCGTCGAACGCCACCCCACCGGTTTCCAACGCCAGCCTGTCCATCTCCCGGATGCCATACCGGTTGCGAGCCGTAAGACGCCCTTTCTTCAAAGGCTCCGTGTAGCGCACCGTATAGAAGAGCGAGTCGGAATTCTGTGCCGAATCAATCGCATCCATCAGGTCGTGCGCGCTCGCATTGTCCTCGCCATCGCTGAAAAGAACCAGCGCCTTCCGCGTGCCCGGCGCCGGCTTCATCAACTCCATCGACGTGAGATACATCGCGTCGAACAAAGCCGTGCCGCCTGCCCGCGTGTCATCGGGTTCAAGTTCCGGGAAGTCCCGCCTGCCTTTATGGAACTCGTCAAGGCCATCCATCAGATTCCGTACCGCCCCGCTGAAGCCGCTCACCACCCGAACATGGTTACCGAAGCAAACCAGCAGCGCCTGGTCCCGGGGAGTGATGGTGGCCTTGAGAAACTGTTCCAGATCGTGCCTGTGCTGCTTCGTGAATTTCTGCTGACTGCCGCTCGCATCCACAACCAGCCCAAGCCGAAGCGGCAATTCGTTTGAGCGCGAGAAGAATTTGACCTGCTGCCGGACACCATCCTCGTAGATCTCAATGTCGTCCTGCCTGAGATCCACATTCAGGGCGCCGGTCGTGTCGCGTACGATAAAAGCAACGTTGATCAGGCTCACGTCGACTTTGATCGATGTCGATTCCTGAGCCAATACAGTCGCGGCGAGCAAGCCAAACAGAAGCGGTCGCATGAGAGCAGGTTACGTTTGAAAGTGTATGGCGGTTTGCAGCACCTTGAAGGAAAATCCCGAATTGGAGTTGCGGTCTCCGGCGGCGCCGACTCCGTATTCCTGCTGCACGCCCTAACGAACCTCCGCGTTGCCGCCGCCGTTCTACACGTGAATCACCGCTTGCGCGCAGCCGAATCGGATGCCGACGAGGCTTTCGTTCGCGAACTGGCAGCCAGCCTCTCCCTGCCGGTTCGTGTGTTGGTTCAACCCGTAGCCCCTGGCAATGTCGAGCAGGAAGCCCGTCGCGCCCGCTACCGCTTCTTCGCGGAGTGTATTGCCGAACGGATCTGCGACGCCGTTGCCACCGGTCATACGCTCGACGACCAGGCCGAAACCGTACTCTCACGCTTTCTCCGCGGCGCGGGAACCGCTGGCCTCAGCGCGATTCGCCCCATTACCGCGAACCACCTCGTCCGCCCGCTGCTGGGGCTTCGACGCGACGATATCCGGAACAGCCTCCGCGAACGCGGCATCGCCTGGCGCGAAGACCAGTCCAACGCGAACCCGGACTATCAGCGCAACCGCATCCGCCATGAGGTACTTCCCTCCTTGCTGGCACTCAATCCGTCTCTTCCGGAGGTTTTAGCCTCGACTGCGGAGTGGGCGCGCGGTGAGGAAGATTACTGGGCGTGCGAAATTGCACGCCTGGAACCGGACTTGCTGCAGCGCGCGGGCGAAGCGGTTCTGATTCGCACAGTCGCCCTGAACGGGTTGGCCACAGCAGTGCAGCGGCGTCTTCTGAGAAAGGGTATCGAAACTGTGCGCGGCTCTCTCCGATCGGTTGATTTCTTTCACATAGAAGCTATTCGGACTCTTGCCGCGTCCACCGAAGGCAGTGGCCGGATCCAGTTGCCGGGGCTCGATATCTACCGTTCTTTTGACTGGCTGCGCCTAGCGCCCATCGGAATCGATTCGCGTCTCGAACGGGATTTCGAGGCGGAGCTCAAAGTTCCCGGCCGAACCACCCTGCCGGAACGACTATTAACCATAGACATGGAACTGACCCCCGTCGCGGACGTATATAATAATCAGAGGAATACGCTGGATTGGGGGTCGTGTGCCGGTGCTTTAAAGTTAAGGAACTGGCGACCGGGCGATGCTTACCGTCCGGCCTGGAAATCAGGCGCGGAAAAGATTAAGACCCTTTTCCAGGAGTTTCGGGTTCCGTTGTGGGAGCGGCGCACATGGCCGGTTATCACTCTGACGGGCGCGGGCCAGCCCGATAAAATCCTTTGGACGCGCCGTTTTGGGGCGTCTTTTGAATTCGCCGCGCGACCGGAAAGCGGGCAGATTCTGACAATTCACGATGCCGGGGAATCGAACCGGGTAGATTCGGCGTCAAAGATACAGGGCGCTGTGAACGCCGACCGCTGTGAACGCGATGCTGGACGGCTGTAAACGCGAGATGGAAAAGCGCGAGGAACTGTGAACTCAAACGTAAAAACAATCATTTTCTGGGTAGTCCTTGTCTGTGTGGCAGTGCTGCTCTGGGCCGTCGTGCGGCAGGGCCACACCAAGCCGGATCGCGCGCTGAACTTTAGCGAATTCGTGGCCGAGGTGGAGGCCGGCAACGTTAAGTCGGTAAATATCAATGGCAGCGAAGTCAAAGGCGACTTCATGAATGGGCGCGATTCGTTCCACACGATCGTGCCGAACAACTATCCGAAACTGTTCGATCTGTTGACGGATAAAAAGGTCGCGATGACCTTTAACGACCCGAGTTCGAGCGGTTGGGTTTCGCTCCTCGTGCAGTCGTCCCCGTTCATTCTGCTGATCGGATTCTGGATCTTTATGATGCGCCAGATGCAGAGCGGCGGCAACAAAGCCCTCAGCTTTGGCAAGAGCCGCGCGCGTCTGCACTCCACGCAGCAGCGCAAGGTCACCTTCAAAGATGTGGCTGGCGTGGAAGAAGCCAAGGAAGATCTTCAGGAGATCATCGAGTTCCTGCGCGAACCCCAGAAGTTCCAAAAGCTGGGTGGGCGCATCCCGAAAGGCGTCCTCCTGATCGGTTCGCCGGGTACCGGCAAGACTTTGCTGGCCCGCGCGGTAGCGGGTGAAGCAAACGTCCCGTTCTTCTCCATCTCCGGTTCCGACTTCGTCGAGATGTTCGTTGGCGTCGGCGCAAGCCGCGTCCGCGACCTGTTCGAACAGGGGAAGAAGAACGCGCCCTGCATCATCTTTATCGATGAAATCGACGCCGTCGGTCGTCATCGCGGCGCTGGTCTCGGCGGCGGTCATGACGAACGCGAGCAGACTCTCAATCAGTTGCTGGTTGAGATGGATGGCTTTGAATCGAATGAAGGCGTGATCCTGGTCGCCGCAACGAACCGCCCCGACGTATTGGATCCCGCACTGCTTCGCCCCGGTCGCTTCGACCGCCGTGTTGTGGTCGGTCGCCCCGATTTGAATGGCCGCGAAGCGATTCTGAAGGTTCACACCAAGAAGGTCCCGCTCGGCGACGACGTGGATCTTCAGGTAGTGGCCCGCGGCACACCCGGTTTGGCCGGAGCCGATCTGGCAAACCTGGTGAACGAATCAGCATTGAATGCGGCTCGCCAGAACCGAAAAGTCGTCATGATGATCGACTTTGAGCTCGCCAAGGACAAGATCCTGATGGGTGCCGAACGGCGATCCATGATCCTGACCGAAGCCGAGAAGCGCACCACCGCTTATCACGAAGCCGGTCACGCCGTAGTCGCCGTTCGCGTGCCGAATGCCGACCCGCTGCACAAGGTTTCCATCATTCCCCGCGGCATGGCCCTCGGTATCACGATGCAGCTGCCGACGGACGATAAGCACAACTACAGCAAGGTCTACTGCGAAGATCAGCTGGCAATTCTCATGGGCGGTCGCATTGCTGAGGAGATCTATCTCAATCAGATGACCACCGGCGCCAGCAACGACATTGAACGTGCCACCGAGATGGCGCGCAAGATGGTCTGCGAATGGGGTATGAGCGAACTCGGTCCGCTCAGCTTCGGCAAAAAGGAAGAGCAGATCTTCCTCGGTCGCGAGATCTCACAACATCGCGACTACAGTGAAGAGACAGCCATTCGGATCGACGAGGAAGTGAAGCGCATTGTCTCGACCGCGTATACGCGGGCACGGGCGATCATCGAAAAGCAGTCGAACTCCCTGGTTCGTGTGGCGGAAATGCTGCTCGAACGCGAGGCTCTCGACGGCGGCGAAGTTCGCTCCATCATGGACGGCAACGATCTGCCGCCCATGAACACCGGCAAGAAAGGGCCCGATACTCAGCAGGTGATTCGCCCGACCGACACCGGACGCCGGCTTACTCTTGAAGGGGAGAGCCCGTCGCCAGCTTGAGCAAGATCCCGTTGTTTCCCGTTTACATCTTCGATATTGACGGAACATTACTGGACAGCGCCGCGGATATCTGCGGCGCTGTCCAGTTTGCGCTTTCAGGGCATATTCCCGCTCCGCTTCCGGACGCGTATCTGAGGACTTTCATCGGCTATCACCTGGATGTGGTTTTTCAGGAAGTTTTGCCGCATTACGACCGGGCCCAACTCGACGGATTATTACAGGCATACCGAAGCAACTATCCGGCGCGGGGGCATGCCGAAACATCCCGCTATCCCGGAGTCCTCGAAACGCTTCAGCAACTGCCCGGCAAGAAGGGGACTGGCACGACCAAAGGCACCCCGACCACGCGGGCAATCCTGGCCCAGTTCGAGCTGCTGCCCTATTTCGACCATGTGCAGGGAACCGATGGCTTTCCGTGCAAGCCCGAGCCGGACGTGATTCTTCGCTCACTGGCGGCGTTGGGCGCAAGCCCCGAAGAGTGCCTGTTCATAGGCGATTCCGCCGCCGACATGGAAGCCGGACGCCGCGCGGGCGTTAAGACCTGCGGAGTCCGTTACGGATACGGCAACCTGGAAGACATGGCCCGTTGGGAGCCGGACTACTGGATCTCCAAACCGGAAGAGTTACTCACTTAGCTTCACCCGCCTGCAAAAGAAACCGGCCGGGCGATTTTGCCCGACCGGTTTCTGTTGAGCCGAATACTTCAGTTAGAAGTTCAAACGGAAGACCCATTCGAGAATGCGTCCGCCCGGATCGACGGTGCCCGAAGAATCGCGATAAGCCGCTGTAATCTGACCGAACGAACTTCCGATGTTGTTTGTCGGCTGGAAGTTGGTCAGGTTAAAGCAGTTCAGGCATTGCCCCCGGAACTCCAGGTTCACGCGTTCCGTGATCTTCGTGTTCTTGATGACGCTGTAGTTGAAGAAGCGCCAAATCGGCAGGTAGACATACGCCTTGTAACCGACTTGGCCAGGCCCGGCCGGTCCGATATATTTCGCATTCGGATCGAGCGTCGCCGGAGTTAGTCCGCCTTGCGCGAATGCAGCCTTTGTGTTGTCTATGACGCTCTGCGGCAGGTAGTTCACAAAGCCAACACCTGTGGAAGAGGTGCCCTTGAAGATCCCCGTCATGGCCTGAAGGTCAGCCTGTGTCATGTTGTGATACACGACGCCATCGCTGTACTGGTTGAAGGTGCCGAAGCCGGCAGAGCCCGTCGGCGGCGTCAGGAACAGCGGGGTACCCGACTGAATCCGGACATTGCCGGCAAGCTGCCAGCCTTCCATTGCCTTCTTCGCGACCGGATTCGACACACTGCCGAGGTAGTGACGACCGGGGCCAAAAGGAAGGTCCCAGATGCCGTTCACCTTGAAAGCGTGCCGGATATCGAAGCCGGACGGAAGATAATCCAGCCGGGTGTTCCGCAGCGTAGTGGGCTGAGAGCTGTCGGTCGCGCTGTTGCTCGCGCCGTTGCCAAGCGATTTTGACCATACATAGCTGCCCTGCAGCAGGAAGCCCTTGCTCAGGCGTCTGCGAAGTTCGATCTGCAGCGAATTGAAGTTGGAAGATCCGCTGTTGTTCACGATGAAGCTCCCGCCGCTCGAGACGGCCGGGTTCACCTGGAAGAAGTTGGACGGCACGCCGGGGTTCGCCTTGATCAGGTTCGCCATGCGTGTCGCATTCGCAGCGATCTGATTGGCGAGCGTGCCTGCCTGACCGTACTTGAGATTGTTCGCTGTGGTGCTGTCCGTTGCGTTGCCGATCGCCGACTGAATATACTGCGTGTTCTGCTGGCCCGCAAGGTTCTGGTTGCCATAATTCGTGGTCTTCAGGCTGGCCAGGTTGTAGAGCCCCGCCACCGTCGTCCCGTTGGCAATCGCCAGATTGTTCTGCGCGACTTTGAAATCGTTCAGGAAGCCGTTCTCGACAATGTTGACTTCGTTGAGATTGTATTGGCGCCAGAGGCTGGTTCCATGGTTGCCGGTGAACCGGGCTTCAACCACAGTGTTGTTGTCGAGTTCCCTTTGGAAGCCGATGTTCCAGCTCTGCACATACCCGAGTTTCAGGTTCGGGTCGAAGTCATTCAGACTGTTCGTGGTTACCGGAACAATCGGGTAAGTCGGGCTTGCCGGGTACGGACGTGAAGGCAGCCCCGCGTCGCGGAACAGTCTCGAACCCGGCGCGCCGAAGTTCTGAGGGAAGGAGGACGGGTCCACTGAATCGTCGATGTTGAGTCCCTGATTCGATCCGAGAATGCTTGTGAAGACGTTGGAGCCTTCGCGGACCACGTTCATACCGTATCCCGCGCGCAGCACCGACGAACCTTTCCGGCTTCCCGTGATCCATTTCAGGATGCCGTCATTACCCGGAAGCTGCCATGCGGCGCCGATGGACGGAAGCAACCGCCCCGGGATCGCATAACCGGCCGATCCGCCGATCTGAGTATAAGCAGGAGCCACGCCACCGGTTGCGCCGGGCTTGAACAGATTGCCTACGCCCGAAGTGCCCCACAGCCCGGCATAACCGACAACGCTGTACGTGTTGGTCAGGTTTTCGAATGGAAGCTGCTTTTCATAGCGCAATCCCAGAGTCACGGTCAGGCCGGGACTGACGCGCCAGACATCCTGGCCGAAAAAGCCGTAATCGCGAATGCGATCGCGGTCGACCGCGGGAACGAAAGCATACTTGCCGTCCGCACCCAGGCTGACACCCTGATTGATGGCCCAGATGCGTCCGGTGAGGATCGCATACAAATTGCCCGCGCTCGTCTGATCCGTCGAGGAAATGCCCGGGAAGTTCGCCGGAACAAACACGTTCGAAGCAGGGTCGCCGGGCGCGATGCCGAAAGCAATGCCGGGGATAATGCTGTTCGTCGTTCCGGGAGTGGACTGGAACAGATTCACCTGAGTCCAGTTGCCGCCGAAGCTAAACGAATGCGAACCGTGTGACCAGGATACGTTGTCCGTGATGTTTTTGGTAGGCGAGTTGCGGCGTTGCGGAGTGGAGACACTCGTTACGCCGGCCACATAGCCTGTTGTCGAAGTGGATGTCGAGGGCGCAAAGATGGGATTGTAACCGCGCCACGTGGAGAAGAGGCCCTGGTTGATGGTGTCGCGGAAGAGCACCGTGCCGCCATCAAGGCCGGCGCGGAATTCGTTGGTGATGGTCGGCTTGATTACGGAGCGCAGCGAAACGATACCCACAAAACGCGCGCTCCGCTGTCCAGCGTTGACCGTACTGCCGAGAACCGTGCCGGTGCCCGCATAGATTGGCACCACGCTGTTCAGGCCATCGGGCGCCGAGAAGTAACTGTCGTAGTTGTAGGTAACAGAGAATACGTGCTTCGAACTGATGTTGTAGTCCATGCGGCTATTCGAAAAGTAACGCCGGTCCAGACTGTGCGGCTGGTAATTGTAATCGAGCCGGTTGTAGTCGTTGTTCGTGGTGGTGCGGGGCTTGTTGTTGCCGACGGACGTGAGAGCGCTGATCTGCTTGAAGGTTGCGGAAGTAATAGGATCGGGCGTGTTGGGAAGGCCGTTCTTCCCGGCAATATCGTACAGATTGGCGGTGCGAACGGTGCCGTCTGTGCCTTTGTACGTGAAGATGCCGTTAATGGCATCCGGCGTCAGCACCTGGCGGGTGAAGTTGTAAGTGTTGGGAAGCCGGTAAGTTTCAATATTCGTAAAGAAGAACAGCTTATTCTTCAGCACTGGCCCGCCGATGTGGCCCCCGAACTGATTCAGGTTGACAACGTCGCGGGGCTGACCGTTGATGTTGTTGAAGTAGTAGTTGGAGTTGAAATAGCCGTTCCGATTCTGCCAGAACACGCCGCCGTGGAAAGTGTTGGTGCCGGAGCGCGTGGTGAACCGGATGTTCGCGGCGCCTTCGCCGCCGCCGATCGCGTCGGTCGCGGAAGTACTAAGAGTGATCTCTTCCACTGCGTCAATCGGCGTATAGATGTAGCTAAAAAATCCGTCGCTGCTCTTCAGGAGGTTATCCTGCGTGTTCATACCGTCGATGGTCACGTTCAGGGCGCCGCGGGGCAAACCGTTAATGGAAGAACTGCGCGGATTGGTGGGCGTGGAAACGCCTGGCTGGGTAACCATGAGTTCCACGGCGTTTCGTGTTGCGAACGGGATCTGCGCAACCTGACGCGCCTGCACAGTGCTGGACAAGGTGGCGGATTCGGTTTGCAGAATATCCTGGCCGGCTTCAACCACGACGCTTTCGCTGGTTTGTCCGATTTCCAATTTTACGTTGACGGTTGCGGGAACGCCGGAGTTCACCACGATGTTGTCGACCGTAACGGTCTTGAAGCCGGTCTTGGTAATGCTGACCTTGTACTCCGCGGGCGGCAGCGCCGGAATTGTCCATTCACCCTTTTCGGTGGATGATGCCTTCAACATCTGGCCTGTAGCCGGATTCGTTATCGTGACATCGGCGGCGGGGATAACTGCTCCCTGCGGGTCCGTGACGGTCCCACTCATCAGACTGGTTGCGCCTTGCGGGTAGGCAAATGGGGCGCACAACAGCATTAACGCCAGTAACTTCTTCATGTTTGGTATTTCCCCCTGTTTAGAGACAGATGCGTAGTAGTTTAGAACAGTCCCAAGGTCAAGTAAATGGGGACGAGGATTGATTTTTTTGTGGTTAACGATAAGAAACAGGGGGTACTGGCGGTTTTTTTGAGACGTCAGATCAAAAAACGACGGCCCCGAACCATCTCTGGTCCGGGGCCGTTGTCTTGGGATTTTCGCTTTGCTTAGAACTTATAAGACAGCGAGAATTGCACCAGGCGCCGTCCGAAGAAAGTGCTGGTGATTTTGCCGAAGGTGGTCGAGTTGATATTTTGATCGGGGACGCTGAAGCTGGCATGGTTGTAGATGTTGGTCGCATCCATGCGGATCTGCAGAGTGTGGCTTTCAAAGATCTTCGTGTCTTTGAGAAGTGAGAAATCCTGGTTGAACTCGTTGGGCCCATTGAACGAGCGGCGCTGAAGATTGCCGATGGTACCAGCGGCCGGATTGGCAAAGAGCTGGCCCGAGAAGGTCGCCGCGCCGTCAGCGGCAACAGCTCGACCGTCCGCGCCGGTCACGCCGGGGGCGAAGAAGTACGGACCGTTTCCGGTGATTCGGAGCCCGATATTGTCATAGATGGACGCGCCACTCGCCAGGGCAACCGCCGTGTTCGACGCCGAGCGGGCGGCCCGGTTGAGCGTTCCACGGCTACCTGAGGTGATGGTGAAGGGTGCGCCGGACTGCCACGTCAGGATGCTGCCCAAAGACCAGCCGCCAAGCACGCGGCCGAAATACTTCGGGTTGAAGGCGTGGCCCGATCCCATCGGGAGTTCATAGGTGCCGTTAGCCTTGAAAATTTGGCGGAGATCGAACGGAGCCGGGGCCCTCTCTGCCTGTGGATTGGCGTTATCGAGGAACGGTTCGAAGTTCGTCTGTGTGTCGCCGGCCGAATTGGAGAGCACCTTAGACCATACGTAATTCGCCTGGAGACTAATGCCGTGCGAATAACGCCGGCGCGCATCGATTTGCAAACTGTTGTAGGTGGAGTCGGCTCCGTTCGAAGTGTAGTTCGCACCGAGGGCGTTGGGGTTCGGGAAGAAGTTGGTGCTTCCGTTCAAGCCGTTGGTCTGGTAAACCGAAGCAAGTTCGCCCACCTGTCCGGTCTGGATGTCACCCAGAATGGTGGCGTTGGTCAGAAGACCGCCGCTGGGCAGGGTCGGGAAGAAGGTAAGCGGCTGGCTGCCGGCGATGGCGGCGTTGTAAGTCGGGACAAAGCCTTTGCCGGCCGCGGAGGAAAGAAAGCCGTTGGAGCGTGCGCGCTGAAAATCGGCGAGCAGGCCGCTTTGGGCAATCTGAACCTGGTTGTAATCGGTTCCGCGCAGCAACCTGGTGCCGTGGTTGCCGATGTAGCTTGCCGAAACTACTGTTCCCTTGAACTCATGCTGAATGGATAAGCTGTACTGGCTCACATAGGGGGTCTTCAGGCCCGGGTTGGTGATGCCGATCGCGTTCGACGCGCTGAGAGCATAGTTATCAACCGTGGAACGGGGAACCTTGAAAGCCGGCACCGGAACCGTCGGCACATTGTTGGCGAACTGAGTGAGGCCGGTCTGCGTCGCAGTCGACGTCAGGCCGGGGTTGGTCTCAAGACTATTACGAACACTGGTGATCACCTGGTCATTGACATAGTAGATTCCGTACCCGCCACGAACGGATGTCTTGCTGTCGCCGAACACGTTCCAGGCGAAGCCGATGCGAGGACCAAAATCCTTCTTATCGGCGTTGTAGAAGCCGCCGTTTACGAAGTTGAAAGTGCCTGTTGGGCTCAGGAGGGTGGCCGCGACGTTATTGTTCTGAATCTGCGCAATCTGTTCGAGATTGTCGCGTTCCTTCAAGGGCACATAGAATTCATAGCGCAGGCCCGCCTCAATGGTGAGGTTAGGCCGCACTTTCCAGTTGTCCTGAACATAACCGGCATAGTTGTCGTAGATGAAATGGCGAAGATTTGTTGCGCCATTCACGAAGCCCGACGTCTGGTTGGTGACGTTGAAGGTTTGACTGTCGCTGATAATAGCCCCGGTAAGCGTCTGGAATAATGCGTTCGCAGAAGACAGATCGCTGGCGCTGGCTCCGGGCAATTGGCTGGAGACGAGACCCTGATGGCCGGTGCCGAGACCGATCGTGTAAGTCGGGGTGATGCCGACGTCGTTGTAAGGCGCCGTGCGAATTGACTGCCATGCGAAGCCGAATTTCAGGTAGTGTTTGCCCTTCACCCACGTGAAGTTGTCGTTCAGGTTGTAGGTATTAGTGTTGCGGCCCTGCGCGCGGAATGTATTCAGGGGGTTCGTAAAGTTGAAGCCTGCGATAATCGCTGAAGGGAACTGCTGTGAGGTATCGAAAACGGCCGGTGCCAGGTTCAGCCCGCCGCGCAATTCGTTGGTTAGGGTCGCAGTGGGAGTGAACCGCCAGGATCCTGTATAAAGCTTCGTCACATCGTTATTCGAGACCTTGGGTACCAGGGAATAGTCTGTTGCCACATCCGGCCGATCCAGAATATCGCGGTTCCAGTTATAGGATCCGCTCAATTGCTGGCGGGAAGAAATCACGTAGTCCGAGGTACCGGTGATGTTGTCACGGGTACGGTTGTTACGACCGAGGTAGGAATAACCCGCCGTATTTCGGAGAAGCGCGGCAGTGCTGTCGCCCACGTTGTAGCTGTTGATAGTGGTGGGAACCTGGGAAAGAAGAGGGGCAATGGCCGGGTTAATGGAAGTATTCATCAGACTCAGAACATTGATCTTCTGCGTCGCGCCGTTCGCAACATAGGTAAAGACGCCCGCCCGGGCATCCGGAGTAAGAATTGTGGTGTTTACAGTGGTCTGCTGGCGCAGGCGGAAGGCTTCATAAGCGCCGTAGAAAAACCATTTGTCTTTCAGAATGTGCCCGGCGAGGTTGCCCGCGAACTGATTTTGATTCAGAAACGGTCGTTTGATCCCGTTGAAATTATTAAACCAGGTGTTCGCTGAGAAGTAGTTATTCCGGTTGGACCAGACGGCAAGCCCGTGGTATTTATTGTTTCCCGAGGGAGTAATGAAGGTCACCGCGGAGGCGGCGGTCTGCGATGCATCCATGTTTGAAGTGGATACCGAGAACTCGGCGACCTGGCTCGAAAGCAGCAGATTCGGCAGAAAATCCAGGGCGTTGGTACGAATGAAATTGTCCTGAATGTTGACGCCGTTCATCGTGATATTGGTAAAGCTGCTTCGCTGCCCGTTGATGGTGGTGTTATCGGAACCGGTGCTGAGCACGCCCGCCTGAGTCCCAATCAGAGAAAGGGGGCTGCGGTTCACCACCGGCAGATTTGCCACCTGCTGCATGGTGACGGTGTTCGAGACCTCCACGCTGTTGGTCTGAACGCCCTCCGCCTGATCGGTCACATCGACTGTGGAACTGACTGTGCCCACCTGCAGTTTGATAGCTGGCAGCGAGATTTCGCGCGCCGGTTCCACCACAAGATTGTTAAGCGTGTACGGGGTGAATCCCGCGGCAGTGACCTTGAGTTGATAGTTCTCCGCGCGCACGCCGCTGATTGAAAACAGGCCGTCGGAAGAGCTCTTCGAGGAAATCACGGCTTTGTTGCCGCCGACGAGATATAGATCGATTTGGGCGCCTGGAATCCCGGCGCCGCTGGGGTCGGATACTGATCCTGAAACCGTTCCACCGACCTGAGCGGAAAGTGTCGAAGCCAGGATGCCCGCCAATAACGCTATAAGCGGAAGTCTTTTGTTCATGTTGCTCCTTCTAACTAATTAGTTCAAATACCTTCGGTACATACCGGAGCAACTTCGCATCACGGCACGGCTGCGGCGCGAGCCCGCTGAGGGAAGCGATCTAAGAAGAGATGGAGGCAGGAAACTGCAAAAAGCTGTACCGTACCTGACCGAAAAGCCACAGCAGGTACGCAGCGGCAGAGGGGTCATAGACCTCAACTGTGATATTTTCCCCTGTTTTAAAACAGATGGGTCAATTTTAGCGCGGGATGCAACTGTCAAGCAAGGCTTGGCGATATTTAATCTTTACGGGGTGACCCTGATCCGGGCAGGGGCGAGTTGTCGCGAAGTAACTTTTTGACGGCGTCGATGCAGAGGAGACCGGCGTGCTTCGACTCATTCGAAAGCCCTCCGACAGCGGCTTCGACGTCTTCTTTGGAGAGTGCGGCAAGTCCGGCGGGGTCGCGATTCTGTATAAGTTCGGTTAGTGCGGAACCGGAGGCGATGGAAGCGGTACACCCGCGGACCTTGTATCTCGCAGCCTGGACCCGACCGGAATGGAAGAGCACTGAGAGGCGCAGGATATCTCCGCAGACCGGGTTCGAGACCTCGACCGTGATGGCGGGCGGCGGAAGTTCACCGACGTTGCGCGGGTTTTGGAAGTGCTCGATCAGTTGCGGACTCATCTGTGTTTTAATTTTAGTTCCGCAGTCAGGAAGAGAAGTATGAAACCATCGAGTGTCTGACGTGGCGGCAGGCAATCCTGCCTGCGGAGTGGCTTTCAGCCGCTCCAGCGTTCTTAAAAAATGACTGTCGTGGCGGCTGGGATTCTTGAAAAGGACGGGCGGATTCTGATTTGCAGACGGCGCGCGGATCAGCCGCATGCGGGCAAATGGGAATTTCCCGGCGGCAAGGCCGAAGCGGGCGAAACGCCCGAACTGGCGCTGGTGCGTGAACTTCGCGAGGAACTGGGCATTGAATCCGACCTGCCCAATGAGATCGCCCGATACGAGTTTGCGTATCCAGGCAAAAAACCCATCCTGTTGGTTTTTCTTGAGGCGCCCTCATGGTCTGGTGAGGTGGAAAATCGCATTTTCGACACGCTCGTTTGGGAACTTCCCGAACGCTTGAAAGAATATGATTTTCTGGAAGGCGACATCCCGTTCATCCATCAACTAACCGGAACATCGAGTAACACGACCAGGGGTTTCCAAGCCTGGTCACAAAATCGCCGCAAGGGGCCGTGCTGACCGCCCAACAGATCGCAGGCGAGATAGAGACCGCCGGGCACATCGGGGCAAGTGCCCCAGATGCTCATTGCCGCGGCGGTCTGGTGGTCCATCAAAAAGATTGTAAGCCGCTATAATAACGAAACAGGGGTGCGCCCCATCCATGCTCGACATCCGTAAAAAACTCGAAGATGAAATCACTGCGCTTGAGTACGAATTGCGCAACGAATTGCCCAAGGAAATTCTCAAGGCCCGGGCGCACGGCGATCTGAAAGAGAATGCTGAGTACCATGCGGCCAAGGAACGTCAGGGCATGGTGAATGCGCGTTTGGGCCAATTGCAGAAGCGGTTGTCGGAGTTCTCGATGATTGATTTCACCAAGATTCCGCACGACAAGGTGGGCCTCGGTTCGCGCGTCGTAGTGCTTGACGTGAACAAGAATGAGGAACTGACTTATTACGTGGTGACAACGGAGGAAGCCGATGCGGCCAACGGGAGAATTTCGACAGGTTCACCTATTGGCAGATCGTTGCTGAACAAGCAGGTAGGCGATACCGTGAAGCTGCAGGTACCGGGCGGCGTGAAGGAATTAGAGATTCTTGAGTTTCAAACCATCCACGATCTCGCAAAGTAGTCTATGACTTTGTCGCGGGGTATTGGTGTTTTTTTCGGAAAAATCATCAAGCTGATCGTCACTGGTCTGGCGCTTTCGCGCGTTCACCCGAACGTACTTACGTTTCTGGGTCTGGTGATCAACATTTGGGCCGCGTTTCTCTTCGCGGCCGGTAATTTCCGCTGGGGCGCGGTGATTGTGATCGCGGCGGGGCTTTTCGACATGGTGGATGGCCGCGTGGCGCGCGAGACCAATCAGGTTACACGTTTCGGCGGGTTCTTCGATTCAGTGCTGGACCGGTATTCGGATTTAGGCGTGCTGGTGGGGCTGCTGGTTTATTACGCCTCGATCAATCGGTTTTTCTACGTTGTGCTCACTGCGATTGTGATGACCGGAACGGTTATGGTGAGTTACACGCGCGCCCGGGCGGAGAATACGATTCCTAAATGCAAGGTCGGATTTCTGGAGCGTCCGGAACGCGTGGTGCTGATTATTTTGGGTGGTTTGTTTAACCGAATGGCGCAGGTGCTTTGGGTCTTGGCGATCCTGTCGAATATCACGGTGCTCAGCAGGATGATCTTCACCTGGCAGGAAACGCAGCGGCTGGAAAAATCTAAGCTGTGAGTGGTCGACAATTTTGTGGCTGTATCGCCGGATAAGCCGCAAGCAAATCTGCGCCAGTGGTCCGCGGGCAGGATTGCCCGCCCCACGTTTCAAACTCCTGATTTGGGCGTGGTTTTCTATAACTCAAGTCCGGTAGTGGTCAGGGTCAGCCTGCCGTGTTTCACGCCCTTCGTGCTGATAAGCGCATCGGCGATCTTCTGAACCGTACCCGCCTTCCCCTTCACGATCAGCACTTCAAGGCAGTTATCGTGATCGAGATGCACGTGCAGCGTGGACAGGATATTGCGGTGGTGATCATGCTGAAGGTCCGTCAGCTTTTCATTCAGCATTCTGACGTGGTGGTCGTACACGAGAGTCACAGTGCCGACAACTTCCGATTCGGCCGATTCCCAGGATTTCCGCACGAGTTCATCGCGGATCAGATCGCGAAACGCTTCCGAGCGATTCGTGTAGCCCCGCGCGCCGATCAACTCATCGAACTTGCCTAAAAGTTCAGAATCGATGGCAACGCCAATCCGGGCGAGTTCACTCACACGTACATCTTACAGGTAGCGAAATCCAGCAGAGTTTCGGGTGATCGACCGCCCGTGGCACGAATTGCAGGAACGTGTTACCGTGGAGACGATTCATGCATATCCCCGACGGATTTCTGACTACGCGGGTGTGGGCGACGATGGATATTGTGGCGGCGCCGTCCGTAGCGCTTTTGGCGCGCCGGGCGCAGCGTGATTTCGATCATCATAAGGTCCCGCTGATGGGTGTAATGGGCGCGTTTATTTTTGCGGCCCAGATGATCAATTTTCCAGTGGGGAACGGCACGAGCGGACATCTGGTGGGCGGCGCGTTACTCGCGATGACGCTCGGGCCGGCCGCGGCGTCGATCGTGATGACCGCAATCCTGGCGACCCAGGCCCTTGTCTTCCAGGATGGCGGCTTGCTGGCTTTGGGCACGAATGTTTTCAATATGGCTATTGCCGGCGTCTGGCTTGGGTATCTTCCATTTGCTCTTCTGCGGGGCAAAAAGGCGGGCATCTTTCTGGGCGGAACCATATCTCTGCTGGCCAGCGCCTTTCTCGCCCTGGCCGAATTGAAGGTGGCGAAGATTCCGATGCCGCCCGCGGTGTTCGCGGTTTCGTGCGTGTTGTTCGTGGTTTCGGCACTAATTGAAGGCGCGATTACCCTCGCGGTAGTGCAGGCCCTGGTCAGGATTCAACCCGGCTTTTTGCGCGAACCAAAAGGGGTCGGTAGCCGGGCGGGTTTGAGCCTTGCGGTTACCTCGGCAACTCTGGCGGCCGCGGGTATTTTTGTGGCATCCGCGCGTCCGGATGGCATACAGAGCCTGGCGCGGCAAACGGGAATCTGGTCGAATGCGATCACGCTGTTCAAGGCGCCTTTTGCCGATTACAAGATGGCCTTCGTGTCGTCGCCCTGGCTTGCAAGGTCGTTCGCCGCGCTGGCGGGATTGGCCGTTATCTACGGTATCTGTTTCATCATCTCGCGGGTGCTGCTGACCACGGCGCGATCTCCGCGTGAAGGTGTCTAGTTGCGCCACGCCCGCGTAGAGCAGTGGAGCCGAGGCCTGAGCCCCATTCATCGGCTTCATGCGGCGGCTAAGATTGTGGCGGCGCTTGTAATTCTTGTTTGCATCGCCACGCTGAACCCGCGGACGCGCGGCGCTTGCGTCGCGTACCTGATCTTACTCACGCTGATGGCGATACTGGCGCGGCTTCCGTGGCTTCGAATACTGGTAAGCGCGGCTGCCGTGCTGCCCTTTGCCGTGTGTTTTGCGGCGATAAGCGCGATTTCGGGCCAGCCCGCGCGGGCCGCTATGCTGATCATTCGCGGGTATCTATCCTCACTTACCGCTCTGTTACTCATTTCCACAACACCCATGCCGGAACTGCTGGCGGGGTTCGAGTTACTGCGCGCGCCACGCTTTCTAATTCAGGTGATGCAGTTTCTGTACCGGTATTTGGTGGTGTTGCTGGAAGAGGCCGGCACAATGCGCGATGCCGCCGCTGGAAGAGCGGGGAGTCTTCGTTCGCTGGAAATCCGTAAGGCCGCCGGGGCTGCCGGCGTGTTATTCGCCAGAGCCTACGGGCGCGCCCTCGCTATACATCAGGCAATGGTGGCAAGGGGTTTTGACGGGCATATCCCGCGTTTTCGCATTGCGCCTTTCCGTACGATCGATGCGTTTTTCGCAATTTGCTCAGCCGCTGTTGCGATTGTGGCAAGGACTCTGCCGCGATGAGCAGAATGGTGCAAGCCACCGGACTTACTTATTCATACGAGGATGGCACCCAGGCACTTAAGGGAATTGACTTCGGTCTTGACGACGGGAAGACGGTGGCGCTGCTCGGCGCGAACGGGTCCGGCAAGACAACCTTTGCGCTGCATTTGAACGGAATCCTTCGCGCCTCCGCGGGTAAGGTCGTCATTGATGGCCTGGAGGTTACTAACGCGAATCTGCGGGCGATCCGGCAGCGCGTTGGGCTGGTGTTTCAGGATTCAGACAATCAATTGTTTATGCCGACTGTTCTCGAAGATGTGGCCTTTGGGCCATTGGCGGCCGGTCTGTCTGTGGACAACGCCACTGAGAAAGCCAACGCTGCTCTCGAAAAAGTTGGCATGGCACATAAATCGGGCAAGGCGCCCTGGCTCTTGAGCGCGGGCGAAAAGAAACGCGTGGCAATTGCGGGAATCCTGGCGGGAGAAGCACGGCTGTTGGTGCTGGACGAACCAACAACCTTTCTGGACCCCCCGGGACAAAGGGGGCTGGCCGACTTACTCGAAAGTCTGCCGCAGGCGAAGATTCTAATTACGCACGATGTGCCGTTCGCGCGGCGTCTTACCGGCGACGCAGTGTTTTTCAGCAATGGAACCATCGCCGCGCGGGATACAGTGGCGGAGATTGTTGCCCGATTCGACTGGTCGGCCGCTTAGGTCGCCCGCAACGAGGGTCCATTGAGGCGGGTCCGCGCCAGTGGTCAGCAGGATTGCCCGCTTTTCACACGCGTGATTTGGCGGGAAAATACTCAGACTGGAGCGGCGCCACCGAAGGCGGGCAACACCGTTTAGCTGTGTACCGTGTTCCTGGTCTAGCCGGCCTTTTGATTTTTGCGATGTTCGGCCCAGCGCTTTTTCTGCGCGGCGGCAATTCTTTTTCGTGCCGCTTCGCTCAGTACGCGCTTCTTACGAGGCGCGGCGGCGGGGGCAGCCGGGGTAGCCGCACTTACAGCCGCGGAGGCGCTCTTGCGTCCGGGTCTTCCTTTTGGAGAGCCCATCTCCTGCCGGATTGCGTCGATCTTTTCCTGTATCTTGTCGCGTTCGGCTTCCAAATGGCTAAGAGCGTATTGCAGAATTTCCGCTTGCTGACTGGGTTGACCTTTTGGCATGAATGCTCCCCCGACACTATATCATGAATGTTTTCATGACTTACTTACGAAACCCAGGAGATACCGAAGAGTAAGGCGGCCAACAAATGCGAATTCTAATTCAGCGAGTGACTCGCGCGAGCGTTCACGTGAATGGGGTGTTAGAAGGCGAGATAGCAACGGGCATTGTGGCCCTGATCGGTATTGGCGCGGGCGATGACACGCGGGCGGCGGATTATCTTGCGGACAAGCTGGTGAATCTTCGCATCTTTGGGGACCCGGCGGGCAGGATGAACCTGAGCGCTCTCGAAGTAAATGCCGGACTGCTGCTGGTATCGCAGTTCACGTTATACGGCGACTGCCGCAAGGGGCGAAGGCCGGGATTCGACGCCGCCGCGCCTCCGACCGAGGCGAAACGCTTGTACGAGTATTTTGTCGAAAGAGTCAAAACAAAAGGCCTGACAACGCGAACCGGTGTTTTTCAGGCGCACATGCGGGTGGAACTGGTCAATGATGGACCGGTCACATTCCTGCTTGAAAGCTGAAGGTGAATTCGAGGCAGGAAAATCGCTCGGGCCGGTAAACCCCCGCTCGGGGAAAATCGTCAATACCACCGAATGGAACCGGCGGCGGCCACCGAGTGGATCACGAACGAAGCCGGGGACGTGCGTCTCGCGGCGGACTTCGATGCCGTAGCGCGCGAGTACTGGCCCAGAGTTTTCTGTTTTCTGGTTGTAAGTCTTCGAGACAGGGGCGATGCGGAAAGCCTGACCCAGGATTGCTTCCTGAAGGCGTTTCAGGCATGGCGTGGTTTCCGCGGAGAGTGCGGTGTGAACACGTGGCTGATGCGGATCGCGGTGAATCAACTGCGCGACCACGCGCGGAATCGAAGGCTGCAGTTTTGGAAGCGGACAAAGGCCGCTTCGGCGAGCGATGAGTTCGGGGAAGTCTCTGTGGCGGAGACGATGCCTGACGGACGCGCTTCCCCTGAAATGGGCGCCGTTGCTAAGCAACAAGTCGCGGCGGTTTGGCGTGCGGCGAGCGCTCTGCCGCAACAGCAGCGGGCTGTGTTTCTGCTTCGGTTCCTGGAAGATCTGGACTTACTCGAGATCGCGAAGGTTACAGGTCTTAAAGAAGGCACGGTGAAAACACATCTTTTTCGCGCCCTGCAAACGGTTCGGGCTCACGTGGATAAAACAGTATGAAGCCGCATTTGACAGAAGACGAGATTCTGGAGTTCATGGCATTGATGCCTGGCGCTCCACGCCCTGAGCACCTGGCCGAATGCGCGGAGTGTGAGAGGCGAGTGTCCGTTTTATCGGGAGCACTCGGCGGATTTCGCGAATCGGCAATTGCCTGGGCGGCGATGCGGCAGCCCGCTGTGAAGGTACCGGCGGCGCCCGGCTGGTGGCAACCGCGCCCACTGTGGGCGTTGGCTGTGGTCGCGGTGGCGCTTATCGCGGCTGTCCCCACTTACAGGCATTACTCCGCAATGAATGGACCCGTGAGCGCCGATAACCCGGCTGCCGACGCGGCATTGTTGAGGCAAGTGGACGCACAGATTTCAAGATCCGTTCCCGGTCCTATGGAGCCGCTGCTCAGCCTGGTCGAGTGGAACACGGGAGCAACGGAGACCACCGGCTCTAACCAGTAAGGAAGAACATGAAACGACTAACCGGCATTTCAGGGCTGGCGCTTGCGCTGGCAATTTCGGGGTTTGCGCAAAGCCCGCCGCCGCCCGCGGGGCCTCCTCCGCAGGGGCCGCCTCAGGGACAGGAGCCCGCGCCTTCTCCGCCCCCGCGGGATGGCGGTGGGCGCGGCATCGGGCGCGGCATGGGCAGAGGTTCAGGCTTTGGCCAGCCCTCTCCATTTGCTTCCAGAGCACCGATCGAACGCGGTTTGCAAGTTGGGCCGGGAGGCAGATGGTGGAATAACCCGGACATGATTCAGAAGCTGAATCTCAATTCAGATCAGCAGAAGAAGATGGACGATATTTTCCAGCAGAATCGGTTGAAGCTGATCGACCTGAATGCGACGTTGCAGAAGGACGAAATTACGCTCGAGCCTCTGATGGCTTCCGAGTCGCCGGACGAAGCGAAGATCCTGGCCCAGATTGATCGGGTGGCGCAGGCGAGAGCGGAACTTGAGAAAGCGAATGCGCGGTTTTTGCTGGGAATCCGACGGGTGCTGACTCAGGAGCAGTGGAAGAAACTGCAGACGGAACACATGAATCCGGGGCGTGGGCCGGGCGGTCCACCTCGCCCGGCGCAACCGGCCAGAGGGGAATAGTCGATACGCCCTCTGGCGGTCGCGGCTCCGCAAGACCGCCAGAGGGCGTATGTATTTACGGGCGATTCAAATACTTCTCGTAAAGATCTCTTTGCTTGTTCGAGAGATCGACTGGTTTCCCTTTAATAAACAACTGCCTGATATTGGTCTGAGCTTCCAGTGGATTCCCGTCGGTCACCATCAGATCCGCCCACTTCCCTTCCTCAATCGTCCCAATCTGGTCGCCAACACCCCAGATATCCGCGGCGTTCTTAGTAATCGCCTTCATTGCTTCTTCAGGAGGCAAACCGAACGCAACCGCCTGACCCGCCTGAAAAGGAAGATTCCGCGAATCGACGTTTGTCTTACCGCGCAGAGAACCGAGCGAGAAGAGAATGCCGGCCTTATGCAGATCGGCCGCAACCGTGAACGGCGAATCGTAAGCAGCATCCTCAGAGGAAGGCAGCTCCAGCACAGGCCCCAGGATCACGGGGATATTATGTTCCTTAATCTCTTTCGTGACCTTATTCGCTTCGCCCGCATCGCAGAGAATGATTTTGATCTTCTGCTTATCGCTAAATGCGATGGCCTCACGGATCTCACGCTCCTTGACCGCGGTCACCATCACCGGCTCTTTGCCTTCGATGATGGGAATCATAGCTTCGAGTTTCAGGTCAGGCTTGAAGCCGGCCGGCTTCGCATCCTTCGCCTGTTTATATCGCCGGGCACTCTCGAAGAATTCGCTGAGTTCGGCGAGTTCCTTATCGTAATTGCGTTTCGCTTCGGCGAAGCTGGGACGCCCGAAAGCTCCTCCGCCGCCGCCATCGCTGCTGTCGGAAGCTACGAACCCGCCGCGACCGCCAGCTGCGATCACCGGCATTCGCATCTGCAAACCGGCACGCGGCTTGATACCCATTTCATCCGTTGTCCAGCCATCAAGGTGCATCAGGGAAATTTGCCCGCCGATGACCTGACCTTCCGGCATAGTTGCCACCGTGGTGATGCCACTGTAGCGGGTCACGGGAATGTGCTCGCTCGAAGGATTCACAGCCGTGAGGGCCACCAGTTGTGGATTGTATTTTCCGATCTCGGTGGTGTCGAGAGATTCGCGTACCGAGTTCACTTCGATGAGCCCCACCTCCGTCGCGGCATCCACCATGCCCGGATAAACGTGCATGCCCTTGCCATCGATTACCTTGAGATCCTTCGGCACGGCGAGGTTCTTACCCACGCCGATGATCTTGCCGTTCCGCACAATCACGGAGCCGTTCTGCATTTCGGCGCCAGCCATCGTGTGGACAGTCGCGCCTTTGATCATGAACGAATCGTCCGCCGGCGCGGCGCTTAATGCGATTGGAATTAACCAAAACAGAATCGATTTCATTTACGGAGTCCTTCCTGGGGCAAGCTCTGCGGCGCGGGCTGCGCGCCACGACCGCCAGCCGCCGGCGCTGCTTTGTCCGTTAAGGCTTTTTTCTCGATGGCTTTCTTCGGGCGACCGTCGAGGTCGTCCTGACGATCGAAATATTCATGACCATCGATCCAGACTTTTTCCACTTTGCTGAAGTTCGAGAGCGGATGCGCGTCATACAGAAGCACATCGGCATCTTTGCCCACTTCGAGCGAACCTACGCGCTTGTCGATCGCGAGTTGTTTCGCGGGATTGATGGTGATGAGCGAGAGCGCCTCAGTCTCCGTCAAACCGCCATATTTCACCGTCTTCGCGGCTTCTTTATCCAGGTGCCGCATCAGTTCGGCGTCATCGGAATTCAACGAAACGAGCACGCCCTTCTTCATCATGATGGCGGCGTTGTAAGGGATCGCATCGTTCGCTTCGATTTTGTAGGCCCACCAGTCGGCAAACGTGGATGCGCCGGCGCCATGCGCGGCGATTTCCTTCGCCACTTTGTAGCCTTCGAGAACGTGCTGGAAAGTGCGGATTTTGAAGCCGTAATCGTCGGCCACATGGATCAGCATCAGGATTTCATCCTGCCGGTAGCAATGCGCGTGTACGAAGCGCTTGCCATCCAGGACTTCGACGAGCGTATCGAGTTTCAAATCGCGAGCGGGCGGAATCGCAACTTCCTTGCGGGCGACCTTCGCATTGTAGGCAGCCCAGGATGCCTTATAAGCCCTGGCATCGTTGAAGGCTTCGCGAATTACATCTTCCACGCCCATGCGGGTCGCAGGATAGCGCAGATTGGCGGGAGCCGCGCCAAAGCCGCCGCCCTGTGCGGAACCGGCGCGTTTGGGGTTCTCGCCCAGCGCGAATTTTACGCCCGGAATCGCACCTTCGAACTTCATCTCCTCGGCATTCCTGCCCCAGCGCATCTTCGTCACGACGGTCTTGCCGCCGATGGAATTGGCGCTGCCGTGAAGAATATTCGCGGTTGTCACTCCGCCGGCCAGGGCGCGATAAATCGCAATATCTTCGGGGTTGAGCACATCGTCGATGCCGACCATGGACGATACGGAAACGCTTCCCTCATTGATCGCCTCAGCCATAATGTGCGAGTGGCAATCGATGATGCCGGGCATCACGTACTTACCCGCGCCGTCGATTATTTTCGCTCCGGGAGGCGCAAGGACTTTATCTCCGATCGCGGCGATTTTGCCGTCCTGCAGCAGTATCGAGCCCTTGACGATTCCGTTCGTAACCGTGAGGATGGTTGCGTTCTGAATCAGAACCGGCGTGTCGGCGCCCCATCCGGCAGCGGACAGAGCCGCGCCCAATAAACAGGCAATTCCGAATCTCTTCATCGAATTTCATTCCCTTCAGCCGGACCGGCGGCGCCGCGACCGCCACGGCCACCGGGCCGCGCGGCAGGCTCTTCCACCGGTTCGTACTTACCACCATCCACGAACACATACTTCACTTTGGTGCGGTCGGCGAAGAGGTCGCCGTCCGCCACCACAAGATTCGCAATCTTGCCTTTGTCGATACTGCCCACGCGATCCTGCACGTTGAAAATTTCCGCGGGGGTTAAAGTTAATGCCCGAAGCGCGGCATCGGGAGCAAGACCCGCGTCAATCGCCTTCTTCACGGCGCGCATCAGATCGCGCGGCGCGCTCACGCCATCGGAATAGAACGCGAATTTAACGCCCGCTTTGGCGAGCGCGCCCGCTGAGTTCGGCGCTTTGTCGCGCAGTTCCAACACGCGCAGAGATTCTTCCGCGGCGGGGTCCGTATCGAGAGCCTTTTCCGGATATTTCAGGCTTAGCAGCACCGGCACCTTGGCCTTCTTGAGGGCATCGGCCGCGCGCCAGGCTTCATAGCCGCCATATAGCACCGCGTTCACCTTGAGTTCTTTCGCGAAGGCCAGCATGCGTTCGATCTCCACTTCACGCGTGGCGGGCAGAAGCACACGCGGACTTGCGAGCAGGCCTTCGAGCGTGCGATCGTAAGCGGGTCGCGGCAGCCCCTGCGGATTCTTCTCGTAAATGCTGTGCGCGATTTTGTATTGCTCGGAATCCAGGTAGATTTGCCGGATGTATGCGAACACACCCATCAGCGAGCCGGGGTAGCCGCGTCCGCCTCCTCTGCCACCGCTTGGAACCGTGATCATTTGGCCTATGGCCTGAGCGAGCACCATATCGCCGGCGCGCTCGCCAGCGAGGTCGATTACGCTTCCCTGCCCCGCGAAGATATTGCCCGTGGGGAACGCGACCGCTGAGGTGAAGCCACCGTTGCGCGCGGATTCGATATTGCGGTCCGTCGGAAAAAGTTGATCGGCGGCCTTGACCCAAGCCTGGTTTGAGGGGCGGTCTTCGGGTCCGCGAGCGGGCGGCGCGGTTGCTGCGGTGATTGCGGCTGTGACAGCGGGAGTTGTTGGAGCCGCAACCTGCGCGCGTCCGCCACCTCGGCCGGCAGCAGTAGCCACCGCGGCAGCGGGCGTATTGCTCATGCCCCAGTTGCTCAACGAATCGATCAGCCCGGGATAAATCGTAAGACCTTTGCAGTCGATCACCCAGGCATCGGCGGGGATGGTCGGGTTCTCACCCACGGCTTCGATGAGGCCATCGCGCACCACTACGGTGCCTTTTTCGATGGCGGGGCCCGAAACGCGGACGATCTTCGCGTCTTTGAGTGCATAGGCGCCCTTGCTCTGCGCCATCAGGGATGACCCCATCAGGCTCAGGTAAACGAGGGGAACTACCAGTAACGCCGAAAACTTCAGCTTCATAAATTTATGGACCCACATCCTCAAGCGGAACGACTCGTTATACTGGTTCGTTTCCCGCCAAAATGGTTACCGCGCGTAAAGGCACCACCGCACAGAATCTAAAACCAGTCACAATCTCAAGATGGTAACAACAATCTCCTACCGCGATTCGGGCGTGGATATCGACGAAGCCGCCCGCGCCGTCGGCGCTATCCGCAAAATGGCGCGATCCACCTTCACGAAAGGCGTGCTCAGCGACATTGGCTCTTTCGGCGGCTGTTTTCAATTGCCGAAGATGAAACAGCCGGTGCTTGTCAGTTCCGTCGACGGGGTCGGAACCAAGCTGAAAATTGCTTTCGCGACGGGTCGGCACGACACGATTGGCGAAGATCTGGTGAACCATTGCGTCAATGACATCGCGGTGCAGGGCGCTCAGCCGTTGTTCTTCCTCGACTACATGGCCACAGGCAAACTGGAAGCAAACGTGGCCGCTCAGGTGGTATCGGGCATGGCTCGTGCCTGCAGGGCCAATGGCTGCGCGCTGATCGGCGGAGAAACCGCCGAGATGCCGGGCATGTACATGGACGGGGAGTACGATCTCGCCGGCACAATTGTCGGCGCGGTCGAAAAGTCTCAAATCATCACCGGAGCGAACGTTAAATCGGGCGATGTACTGGTGGCGCTCGCTTCAACCGGGCTGCATACGAACGGATATTCTCTGGCTCGGAAGATCCTTTTTGACGTGGCTAAGCTGAAACCGGAATCGCGCCTCGCCGAAACAGGAAATACCCTTGCCGATGAGCTGCTGCAGGTGCATCGCAGTTATTTAAAGCCGATTACCGCTCTCGCAAAAACAAAGGCTCTGGCCGGGGCCGCGCATATCACGGGCGGCGGCATTACCGATAATCTTCCGCGTGTGATCCCCAAGGGCCTGGCGGCGGCTGTCGATACGAAATCGTGGCAAACGCCGCCGCTGTTTGAGATGCTGCGGAGCCTGGGCAACGTTTCGGAAGAAGACTGGCGGCGCACGTTCAATCTTGGTGTTGGAATGATCTTCGTGGTGCCGCGGGCCAAGGCTGCTGTGGCAAAGCGCGCGCTCACGCGTTTGGGCGAGAAGCCGTGGGTGATCGGCGAGATTACCGCTTACCGTCGCGGTAAGGGAAAAGTGGAGTACCGGTAACCCGATGCGTTTGGGAATTTTGATTTCGGGTCGCGGCTCGAACTTCGAAGCGATCGCAAACAGCATTGCGCGCGGCAACTTGGATGCCGGGATCGCAATCGTGATTAGTAACCGCGCCAACGCGGCCGGTCTTGAGATCGCGCGTGAACGCGGTCTGCCCGTGCGTGTGATTCCGTCGCAGGGGTTGGATCGCGAGGCTTACGATGCGTTGCTGGTGGATGAACTGCGCACACACGAAGTGGAGTTGGTTTGCCTCGCCGGCTTCATGCGTCTGCTCAGCGCCCATTTTGTGCGGGCGTTTCCGGATCGTGTGCTGAATATTCACCCTTCGCTGCTGCCGGCCTTTCCGGGACTCGATGCGCAGCGGCAGGCGTTTGAACATGGGGTGAAAATCACTGGCTGCACCGTGCATTTCGTGGATGAATTTCTGGATTCCGGGCCGATATTGATGCAGTCGGCCGTGCCTGTGCTGGATTCCGATACGGTGGAGACGCTGTCCGCGCGCATACTCGCGCAGGAACATGCGATCTATTCGAAGTCGATTCAGTTGGTGGCGGAAGGGCGTGTCACGATCGAAGGCCGCCGGGTTAGGATTCGGGAAGAAGACGTTAGCTGATTTTCCGGCGCAAATTCAAGCAGGAGTCGGTCTGAAACATTCCACAGGTCTTTTTCTCGGAGCATGCTATATAGCTGCGGGTTTCATGGCTCCGAGGAGCCAGGCTCAGCCATTCGCCTTTGAAGGTCGTCACGGAGAGAATGTCTTTTGTGATGTCCATCATGGGAGGGCCTCTCACTAATAGCACCTTTTTGGTGCTTTCGGCTCACCCGCGTGATGGCTTCCACTTTTCAAGGAACGCGCGCACATCTTCCGGGCCTATTTTCACTGTCGATTCGAATTCGCCGTTCTTCTGCGCGTAGACTACTTTGCCGTCCGGGTCGAGAACGCCAAGACTCGGGACTCCTTTATCCAGAGCTACGCCCAACCGGGCAGCGAGGTCCGCGTTCTCTTTTCCATCGTCACCGATGTTGATATGGACGACGACGAAGTTCGCATTCACCAGCGGCGCGAATTCCGTCGAATGAAACGTGGTGTCGAGAACGTGGCAGTCATAACACCAATTACCGCCGAACACCACGATCACGCGCTTGTTCTCGTTCCCGGCTTTGGCGAGAGCTGCTTTGAGGTCCCGCTGGGCTTCGCGCGGATCGGCGTAAAGACTGAGGTTCGGGGCGGGTGGCTGGGGCAGGCGGCGGGTGGCTTCAGTAACGAAAGGCGTACGGATGCTTCGAACGATTTTCCAGCCATCGGGCTGGTGAGCCCAGAATTGCTGCATGCTGGCGAGTTTGTGTTCTCCGCCTCTCGTCATAGACACCCGCACCAGCAGGAGGGTTTTGCCCTCCACTTTAGCCGTCTCGAGAACTCTTGGAATGAACTCCGTCATACCGGAGGCTTTCAATCCCGACCAGAACGCCAGCTCGTCTTTGAGCGCAACCGGGTCCTTGCCGTTCAGCGTTTCAGCCCTGGGAGTGTAGGCTTTCGAGAGCGCGGATTGGTCGCCCTTCTGAACGGCGGCTTTCCATTCAGCGAAAGCGGCCATGGGAGTCTGCGCCATCGCGCAGACTTGCATCACGACGAAAGCGGCGAAGACTCGGAACATAGTTTCTCCCTTATGAAGGTCTGTAGGTGGCGGACTGGATGTCTGTTTCCCAAACCGTAACTTCGGCAATTTCCACCGGGACTTCGAGTTTGAGTTGCTCCTGCAATTTCGTGCAGAAATACCAGGCCATATTCTCGGCGGTGGGATTCAGTTCGATAAAGGGTTCGATGTCATTGATAAACACGTGATCGAGCGGTTCGGAAAGCGCGCGTAGGAGGCGCTTCAGTTCCGTGAAATCCGCCAGCATGCCTGTCTTGTCGAGCTTTTCGCCGCGCAATTTGATCTGCACGCGATAGTTGTGCCCATGCACGTTCTCGCACTTGCCCTTGTAATTGCGAAGCGCGTGCCCCGCCGCGAATGTGTGTTCTACCGCTACCTCAAACATTGAAAAAAGCCTCTGCGCCAAAAAACCGTATTACGTCTTCGAAATTCATGCTGAACGCGTAATCGGGCAGGCTGTCGAAAAAAATCTGACCGTAACGCTGTTGGGTAATTCTGTTGTCCAGTAACGTAAGAACTCCCCGGTCTGACCCCGTACGAATCAGACGTCCGAAGCCCTGTTTCAGAGCAATTGCCGCCTGGGGGATCTGGTAATCGTAAAAAGGATTCCCACCCGCCTCGCGAACGTTGCGAATTCGGGCATCGACCACCGGATCGTTCGGAACCGCGAACGGCAACTTATCAATGATAACGCAGCTTAACTGGTCGCCCGGCACGTCCACGCCCTGCCAGAAGGAAGATGTGGCGAAGAGGATGCAGTTCGGAGTCTCGCGAAATTGCTCGAGAAGCGCCGTGCGGGGCGCCGTGCCCTGGAGCAGAACGGGGTACTCGATTGCAAACGAGACGCGGTCATATACCTGACGCATCTGCTGGTAGCTGGTGAAGAGGACGAACGCGCGTCCCAGACTGGCCTGGAGGATGCGCAGAATCTCATCGCTGGCCGATTTGAGCCACGCGGGGCTGGACGGATTCGGCAGGTGGCCGGGAATGTAGAGGAGCGCCTGAGTCCGGTAGTCGAAATGGCTGGGGACGACCAGAGTGCGGGCCTGTTCGAGGCCGAGGCGGGTCTGCACGTAGTCGAATCCTCCGGCCACGGCGAGCGTGGCGGAAGTTAAGATTGCGGCATCGACTTTATCCCAAAGATTCTGGCGGAGCAGGCCCGACACATCGATGGGAGTGGCCTGAAGGAAAACGCCGTTGCGCCCCCGGCGATCGATCCAGTGAACGTAGGTCGGGTCGGCGCCTTCGATGAGGAACTGGAGGGACATACGCAGTTCCTGAGCGCGCCGGAAGAGCGGGAGGACTTCCTGCGGCTGATCCTTGATGATTTTCAAGTGGCTCATCAGGAGATCGAAAGAAGCCATGAGATCGTCGTAAATATCGCGGTTTTGCTGTACGAACTCCTCGCGGCCGGGAAAGCTGGCGCGCCCGTCGGCGCCGGGAAGAGCGCCGAAGAACATGAGGGAGATTTCGTCGAGCCGTTCGAGGATGCGGTCGAGTTCTTCGGAGCCGAATTTGCGGGCACGAGACAGCACGGCGATGTCGCGACGGAGTTCCTGAATCCGATAGGTGCTGACCTGAAAACCGAAGTACTGGCCAGCCACATCTTCAATTTCGTGGGCCTCGTCGAAGATGACAGCGTTGTAATCGGGCAGGATGCTGGCCATCTCTTCGCGGCGCACGGCGAGGTCCGCGAAGAAGAGGTGGTGGTTGACGATGATGATGTCGGCTTCGGCGGCGCGCTGGTGCATCAGGGTGATGAAGCAGCGCTCGAACTGGGTACATTTCGAGCCGGAGCAGAGTTCGGAGCGGGCGTCTACTTTGCTCCACGCGGTGCTGTTTTCGGGCAGGCTGTGGATCTCGGCGCGATCGCCGAATTCGGTTTCCTTTTCCCACTCGCGGATGAGGGTGAAATCGGAAACTTCTTCGAGGCCGCTGAGGATGGGCGCGTTCTCCGCGTCGTAAATTTTCTGGCGGCAGGCGTAGTTGCCGCGTCCTTTCATGTAGCAGACGCGAAGTTCGCGGCCGAGCACTTTTTCGAGAAACGGGATGTCGCGAAAAAAGAGTTGTTCCTGGAGGGCTTTGGTGCCCGTGGAGACGACAACCCGCTTTTCGGAGAGCAGTGCGGGAACGAGGTAAGCGAGCGTTTTGCCGGTTCCGGTGCCCGCTTCGACAATGAGTTTGCGGCGTTCGGAAAGCGCGTTTTCGACGGCGAGCGCCATCTCGATCTGCCCGGGGCGGGATTCAAATGCGGGATGCGCCGCGGCGAGCGCGCCGCCGGGGAGGAAGAAGCGTTTAATCTCCCGGGCGTTGCCCGCGGGGGATCCCTTACTGGCTCCAGGGGTGGAGCTTACGGCCATAGTTGCTATCATGACAGTACATGTCGAACGAACTCCCTGCGATTGTGATCGTGGGGCGGCCGAACGTCGGCAAGTCTACCCTCTTCAATCGGATCACCGGGCAACGCCGGGCAATTGTAGGCGACGAACCGGGAATTACACGTGATCGCCTCTCCGGAATCGCCTCTTATGAAGGTCGCCGTTTTGAATTGATCGATACGGGTGGAATTGTTGTCAGCGATGCCGAATACATTCCGAGTCAGATTTTAAAGCAGGCGAAGGTCGCGCTCGATCGCGCTTCGCACGTGGTGTTTTTGGTGGACGGGCGAAGCGAGCTGAGCTCCGCCGACCTGGAACTCGCGGCGATGCTGCGCAAGCTGGGCAAGCCCGTGACGCTGGCTGTGAACAAGGCCGATACGGGCGCGAAAGAAGCGCTCATGCACGAGTTTTATTCCCTTGGGATCAAGGATATTTTCCCTGTTTCAGCAGAGCACGGGCTGGGCATGGACATGTTTCTGGATCACATCACGGCCGGGATTCCGGAGACGGTGAATGAGCCGGAGGAGCATCGCATTCGGGTGGCTATTATCGGGCGGCCGAACGCCGGAAAGTCCACGCTGCTGAATGCGCTGCTGGGTGAAGAGCGAGCCATTGTTTCACCGATTGCGGGGACTACGCGCGATTCCATCGATGAAGAAGTGGAGCGCGACGGGACGAACTACGTTTTCATCGACACGGCTGGTATTCGCCGCAAGGGCAAGACGAAGCTGATGGCGGAAAAGCTGAGCGTCGTGATGGCGCGCAGGAATATCCGGATGGCGGATGTGGTGATTGTGGTGATGGACGCGAGCGAGGGCGTGCTTGGCCTGGACGCGACCATTGCGGGCTACGCGCATGAGGGCGGGCGTTCGGTGATTCTCGCGGTTAACAAATGGGATCTGATCTCTTCGGGCAAGAAGAAAGAGTTTGAAGAGAATGTCCGGTACCATCTGAAATTTCTTGAATACGCGCCGGTGGTTTTTCTTTCGGCGAAGACGAACGCGGGCGTGAACAAGCTGTACCCGCTGATCAAGGAATGCTACGAGTCGGCTACGAAGCGGGTTACCACGGGCGAGTTAAATCGTTTTGTGGAGACGCTGCATTTTGAAGAGCGCCGGATCCTGTACATCACGCAGACGGGCGTGCGGCCGCCTTCGTTCATTCTGTTCACCGACAAGGCGGGGGATCTGCATTTCTCGCATGAGCGGTATCTAATCAATCAGTTGCGAAAGCGTTTTGGTTTTCTGGGGACGCCGATTGAACTGAAGATCCGCGGTCGCGTTCGGAAGAAAGACCGAAAAGCGCTGAAGTAAAGCTCGCTGAAGCAGCACCCATAAAATAGTTACCGGGGGCGGACCATGTTCGCAGTCGTAGTTGTGGGGGCCGGCAGGATCGGCGCGAGTATCGCCAAGCTGCTGTACGGAAGCGGCGATTACGACGTTACAGTAGCTGACCGCGACGCGGCCGCTCTGGAACGAGTGGTAAGCGCGATTCCGGTGCGCACTATCCAAATGGATGCCGAACCCGGCATCTCACAATTAACTCTTGAATTGAAACGCATGGCCGCCCGAAGCAGGACGGCTGTGATTTCGTGCTGTTCATTCGACGTGAATCCACTGATTGCCGCGGCGGCTCTGGATGCCGGAAGTTCGTACTTCGATCTGACTGAAGACGTGGAATCCACGCGGCGAGTGCGGGAAGTGGCGGCGAATGCCGGCGAGGGCCAGGTATTCATGCCTCAGTGTGGATTGGCCCCGGGCTTCGCGGGAATTTTGGCCGCCTCAATGATGAAACGCTTCGAGCGCGTGGACAGCATTCGTGTGCGCGTGGGGTCGCTGCCCGAGTACCCGAGCAATGCATTGATGTACAACCTGATGTGGTCTACGGCGGGCGTTATTAACGAATATTGCAAGCCGTGTGAGGTGATCCAGAGAGGGGCGCGGAGAGAAGCACCGGCGCTCGACGGGCTGGAACAGTTTTCCATTGATGGCGTGGCGTACGAAGCGTTTCACACGTCGGGGGGGTTGGCGACGCTTTGCGAGACGCTGGATGGCAAAGTAAACGATCTGAATTACAAGACGATTCGGTATCCGGGCCATCACTATCTGATGGATTTTCTGGTGAACGGGCTGAAGCTGGGGGACACGGAGGAGAGCCGGAAGCAGCTTGGGACGATGTTAGAGCGCGCGGTTCCCACTACGCACCAGGACATTGTGCTGATTGTGTGCTCGGCGTCGGGATGGCGCGATGGGATTTACACGCAGGAGACCGACGTGCGGAAAATTTATCACCAGATGATTCAGGCGGACCACTGGAGCGCGATTCAGGTGACAACGGCTTCCGCGGCTTGCGTGGCGGTCGATATGTTTAATGAAGGCAAGCTGCCTGTGCAGAGAGGTTTTGTTCGGCAGGAGGAAGTCGGGTTGAAGGAGTTTCTGGCGAACCGATTCGGCAAGTATTATGCGGGCGCTTCGGTGAGCGATGGGCATACGGGAGTGGCGATGGCATGAATTGCCGTTCGGCGATTGACGGAAGCATTATCGGCGAAGTGAAAGAGGCTTCGGCGGCGGAAGTTCAGCAGGCAATCGAGCAGGCTTCCGCGGCGGCATTGCAGTGGCGTGTTGTGCCTGCGCCTGTTCGCGGTCAATTGGTGAGGCACATCGCCGATCTTGCGAGGAGCCGCAAAGGTGAGTTGGCTCAGGTGATTGTGCGCGAGATCGGGAAGATTCCGAGTGAGGCTGAGGGTGAAGTTCAGGAGTGGATCGATATCTGCGATTTCGCTTGCGGGCTTTCGCGGCAGTTGTATGGGCTGACGATTGCGTCAGAGCGGCCGAAGCACAGAATGATGGAGCAGTGGCATCCGCTTGGTGTGGTGGGAGTGATCACGGCCTTCAATTTTCCGATGGCGGTTTGGGCGTGGAATGCGATGCTGGCTTTGGTTTGCGGCGACAGCGTGGTATGGAAGCCTTCGGAGAAGGGGGCGCTTTGCGCGGAAGCAGTGCATCGCGTGATGGGAGAAGCCCTGCGGCTTTCCGGTGCGCCGGCGGGGCTTTGTCATCTGGTTCAGGGCGGCGCTGAAGTGGGGCGGTTGCTTGCGGAGAGTGGTGACGTGCCGCTGGTGTCGGCAACCGGATCGGTCGCGATGGGGCGACAGGTGGCCATAGCTGTGGGCGAGCGCCTGGGCAGATGCCTGCTGGAGTTGGGCGGCAACAACGCGATGATCGTGGCGTCTTCCGCGGATCTACAACTGGCTTTGCAATCGATTGTGTTTGCGGCAGCGGGAACGGCGGGCCAGCGGTGCACGACACTGCGGCGGCTGATTGTGCAGGAATCCGTGTTGCCGAAATTGGAGGAGCTTTTGCAGGATGCGTACGGGCGATTGGTAATTGGGGATCCGCGCGAGGCGGGGGTTTTGGTGGGGCCGTTGATCGATGAAGGGGCGTGGCTCTCGATGCGGGCCGCTTTGGATGCGGCGGTGTCGCAAGGTGGTTCGGTGCTTTGTGGCGGGGAACGCGTGACGTCTGGAGTTCCGGCGGGCGGGGTTTATGTACGGCCGGCAATTGTGCGTGTGCCGGGCAATATCGCTGTAGTTCGTGAGGAGACGTTCGCGCCGATTTTGTACGCGATGTCGTATCGCGAGTTGGATGAGGCCATCGCGTTGCAGAACGGGGTGCGCCAGGGATTGAGTTCGGCGATTTTCACGAACGATGTGCGGGAAGCGGAGTGGTTCTTATCGGGGTCAGGCTCGGATTGCGGGATTGCGAATGTAAATATCGGGACTTCGGGGGCGGAGATCGGCGGGGCGTTTGGGGGCGAGAAGGATACGGGCGGCGGGCGCGAATCGGGCTCGGATGCCTGGAAGGCTTATATGCGGCGAAGTACGAACACGATCAACTATGGGCGGGAAACGGCTTTGGCGCAGAATGTTCGGTTCACGGTGTAGGCGCCGTTTGCCTTAACGCCCTCCCTCGGCGGGGCTCCACTGAATCGGCGTTCCGGCGGCTATCAAAACTAATTCCGCGCTTTCGGCATGCGGATTCCGCAGAGATCGATGCAACTCGGCACGCCGCGGTCGATCCAGTTCGCAATGCATTACGATGGGCATTTCGTATCTTTCAAACGGCAACCGCCGAGTTCAACGTCGGTCGTGGAGATCGACATGGAATACGATTCGGATGCGGAAGCCTTCGTGACGTATGTGAAAGAGCTTCATGGAATGTCCACTTACGGCGCGACTGCGACCAAAGCACTCGACAGCACGGCGGAGATGATCCGCGGAAACATTCAATCGACGGAATCGAACGCAAGCGAATCCTTCTTTCCGCTTCAAAGGTCGCTGAATCGAAACAATTGGTCTACCGGGCCTAATGTCCCGTCAGTGAGTCTCACCCGGACTGCTGCTGTATATTCAAGGGCAGCAGGAGCCATATGAACCGCAGATCTTTCGTGAAAGCAGTGCCCGCGCTGGCGGCTGCGACGCAGTTGAACGCGCAATCCGGATTGAAGGGGAGACTGCGACCGGGGTTGGTGGCGTACACGTACCGATCTCAGTTGGAAACTAAGAAGCTTTCGTACGAGGACGTGATTCGGATGGTCGCGGACTTTGGCCTGCAGGGTTTAGATACGACGGTCTACTGGTTTCCGGATACATCAAACCAATATTTGGCGGGCCTGCGGCGTACTGCTTATAAGAACGGAATTACGCTGTACAGCATCGCAACGAGGGTTCGGCTTTGCCAGCCCTCGGCGGAGCTGAGGACGGCGGAAATCGAGAGCGCAAAGAAGTGGGTGGATGTGGCGGAAAGGCTCGGCGCTACGCATTTGCGCGTGTTCGGCGGGAGTGTCCCGAAAGGCTCGACCGAGGCTCAGGCCATCGAATTGGCTGTGGAGACTGTAAAGGCGGCTGCGGAATATGCGGGCAGCAAAGGGATCATTCTCGGTATCGAGGACGATGGCGGGCTGACGACCAACGCGGGGCCGACGATTGAGATTGTGAAGAAGGCGGATTCACCGTGGGTTGGGATGAATCTCGATACCGGGAATTTCCCGAAGGACGGTTACGCGCAGACCGCGATGGCAATTCCTTACGCGGTGAGCACGCATATTAAGGCACACGTTACGAATCCGGACGGGACGAAGGATAAGGCGGATTTTGAGCGTCTGTTCGGAATGTTGGCGAAGGGCGGGTACAGGGGGTTCGTGTCACTGGAATATGAGGAGAAGGATGCCGAGACGGCGGTGCCGGGACTAGTTTCGGAGATTTTGAAAGCGGCGGCGAGATACGCGGCGTGAACATGATGTCGGAAGACAATCAGTTCCAGGCTGCAGCGCGAAATAGTCTCCGATCGTCTCAAGCGGTCGTCGATCCTGGTCGGTGAACGCGCCTGAATTGTATGAGGATGAGGATTTAGGATCTCACTTGGCCGCAAGACCGCGCCTCACGTTCGGATGCCAAGGGCACTTTTTACATTGCAGTGGTCGTACGCCCAGCGTCGCTCTTGGTCATTCCTCGGCAGTTCCCTTGAGAATTACGTCGGGACCATTCAGATTGGAGCACCCCGAAAGAACAGTCGCAAGTGGTAATTGTCCGATGAACGGCACTGAGGGCCTGAACAGAAAATCCAAGTAGCACGCCAACAGCACCACCGGCAAGTGCCCACATAGAACGTCCTTTTGTAGCCCCCGGGAGACTCAGGCCTGCCGGGGCTGTAAGACGTTACACAAAAACTCAAGTCTCCCGATTTTCGGGTGGCTTTGTAATGCAGGAACGACGGGACCGGGAATTTGTCGCAGAGGGTCAGATTTTAGTGGCTTTAAAGCCACCCTTCGATCTGTCATAGAGCCAGATAGCGCCGAAAACTCCCAGCAGAATCGCCGGTAGAATTGCCACCGCCTGAAACGAAGCCTGTGATGCGAGACCGAGAATCTGATCCAGCTTATCCCCACTGAGAGCCTTGAAAGCCACATCGCCACCAGCGAGTTCGATCTTTTTCGTATCGAAAATTTTGCCCATTAGGGGCAGCACGAAAGTGATGGAGAGCGTTCCGGCTGTCCCCATCAGACCCATCAATAGCGCGCCGCCCCGGGGGAAGCGTTCGGATGCGGTTGCGAGCATAGTGGGCCACATGAAGCAGACACCGCAGCCCCACACTGTAGCGGCGAGGATGCCGGTTACCGGCGAGTTCGCCACGCTCAGCAGCACCAGGCCGATGGACGCCAGGAGACAGGAAATCCAGAGGAGTCCAATGGGGGATAGCTTGTGGGCGATGGGGCCGGCGAAGTGCCTGGCCACGAACATGATGCCGCTTACGTAGACCAGCAGCAGGATTCCCTGCATATGGACCGTGCGCGTGAGCGCGAGATCCACCCACTGCCCTGGCGCGAGCTCTGAAGCCGCTGTGAGGAACATGCTGGCGAACAGGACCAGAAACATGGGTTTCAGCAGTTCCTTAAACATTTGGCCCATCGAGATGCCGGACGCGGCGCGTTCAGTGGGAGGGAACTTCAGGCCCATGCATAGAATGACGACAATTACAGCGGGAATCAGAACCAGCCCGATCTTGATTTGCCAACTGATGTTTGCCTCGCCGAGTCCATAACCGAGCAAGCCGCCGATGATCAGCCCGCCAGGCCACCAGGCATGAAGGGCATTGAGTTTACCGGTTTTTTCATCCGGATAAACAGTGGCGGTGAGAGGATTGATCACGGTTTCGACCAGACCCCACCCGATGCCGGAGATTACCGCTCCGATCCAGATAACGTTGTAAACGCTGCCGCCGCCCGCCAGTGCCGAGGCGAAGAGAATCGTGAGGGTCCCGATGATGAAGCAAACGCCGGAAAGCGGCAGAAGCACGCCCATGCCGAT
>Ga0105240_10001576_pt1 | contig 38671 bp, 31 predicted proteins | sample KBSC54metaG_FD_80426 | JGI IMG/M metagenome (GOLD analysis project Ga0105240, IMG submission 80426) | Corn rhizosphere microbial communities from Kellogg Biological Station, Michigan, USA - KBS C5-4 metaG | ecosystem: Host-associated > Plants > Roots > Rhizosphere > Soil | place: Michigan, USA... | reverse complement strand
GGCGTCACAGCCATCATACCCGCCGACGGAAACGTCTTTCAGAGAAAAGTAGCAGCCGGCATCTTTGTCGGCAACGGCTTTGGCAAGATGACAGGCAGCACACAGGTGCAGGAGCTGGGCAACATTGAAGTTCCCATTGTCCTCACTAACACATTAAGCGTAGGCACCGCCATCCAGGGCGTCGTCGAATACACGCTGCGACAAAAAGGGAATGAAGAAGTGTACTCCGTCAATGCAGTGGTGGGAGAAACCAACGACGTGGAGCTAAACGACATACGGGGCATGCATGTAAAAAAAGAACATGTATGGCAGGCGATATCGTCCGCCCATACGGGTCCCGTAGAAGAAGGTTGCGTAGGGGCGGGAACAGGCACCACCTGTTTTGGATTTAAAGGAGGCATCGGTACCGCCAGCAGAAAATTACCCGCCTCGCTGGGTGGTTATACAGTGGGCGTTATCGTACAGACCAACTTTGGCGGCGTGCTGGAAATAGACGGTGTTCCCGTGGGTAAAGAATTAGGCAAATACTATCTCAGCGACAAGCTGAACAATCCGGTGGATGGCAGCCATCGAATCCACGGAAGAGGCCATCATCAATTCCCTGCTGGCCGCCAAAACCACCAAAGGCAGTAAATATGGTACAGTAGAAGCCATTCCCATGGATAAGCTGATCCAGATATTGAAGAAATACAATCGTATAAAATAATGAGTGATCTGTTCGTATTTGTAAACGATAGGTTTGTACCTGCCTCCGAGGCATCTCTTTTGGTCAGTGATCTGGCAATACAGCGGGGCTACGGGATCTTTGATTTTCTCAAGGCCCTTGATAATACCCCCGTATTCCCGGATGAACATCTGGCACGTTTTCTTCATTCCGCCCGGCAGCTGCGGTTACCCGTGGGGAGGTCGCAAGAGCAACTGTACGACATCATCGTACAGTTGATAAAGAAAAACAATATTCCCAACTCCGGGATCAAGCTCATCCTCACCGGCGGCTACTCCGAAGATGGCTATACACTATCAAAACCCAACCTGGTGATCACACAAAGCCCGCTGCAGCTGCCGGCGCCGGGAGCTTTTGAAAAGGGCCTCAAGCTGGTGAGCTATCCGCATCAACGCCAGTTGCCGGATACGAAATCCATCGACTACCTGATGGCCGTCTGGCTGCAGCCTTATATACGGGAAAAAGGCGCCGACGATGTGCTGTATCACAAAGATGGGGCGATCTCCGAATGCCCACGTTCCAACTTCTTTATCGTAACCGCCGATGATACCGTGGCCACTCCCTCGGAGAACATTCTGAAAGGGGTCATCCGGGGAAAAGTGCTACAACTGGCACAAAAACAATTCAAGGTCGAGGAGCGCCCTGTGTCACTGGAGGAAACATGGACAGCCCGCGAGGCATTTATCACCAGCACGACCAAACATGTGCTACCGGTGGTACAGCTGGATGGACGGACCATCGGGGAGGGTAAGCCGGGGAAGGTTTCGGGATGGCTCAACGGGGAGTTGAAAACATTCTTTCAATCAAAGGATCTTTGACAAATCAGCTATTGATCCACCGATAAGCACTGCCTGCAAAACAGCCAGTATTGTACAGACCAGGACTATGATATTCTTCCAGGACTGCCTGGTACACAGCTTGATGATCCCATAACAAACGAGCAGCAGACCAAATAACAGGATAAGCTCTATCTTCATCTCTATCCTTTCCGGAGGACCATAGATCAACTTAAGCCCCCACAAAGCGCCTCCAATAAGCGTGGCCAGCACCATCCCGATAAGACCGCCAATAACCGTCCGGGATTTGATCCTGCTATCCTCTACTTCCAGCTGTACCTGCCGGTAAGTATCATCTATGATCCTGGTCACCTGCTCCGGCGTCAAAACAGTCGCGTCCTGATGGATTCCAGACCGCCTCTTTTTTTGACGACCTTTTCCAGGGCTTCCCGGGCCTCGTCACTATAGCCTTCTATATTACGAAAGGCTATCCTAAAAATACCCATCTATTTTTAATTACAAAAGAGGGTACAATTTTTGAAATAGCTTTGTGGTATGGAACGGAAGTTCAAAATAGGCGACCATGTAAAATGGAACTCCGAAGCCGGAATGGTGTCCGGTACAATCGTCAAGATCCACATGAAGGACTTCGACTATAAAGGCTATACGCATCACGCCACCAGGGATGATCCTCAATATGAGATCAGGAGCAGCAAGACAGACCACGTAGCAGTACACAAAGGCAAGGCACTTACAAAAGAATAAGCATTGACATCAAATAGCCACCCAGGGGAAAAACTTTCATTCGGATACATCGTCACCACCACCAGTCTCGCCTTTGTCGTCTCCCAGTTAGACGTATCCATTGTCAATATCGCGCTGCCCAGCATTGCCCATGCCTTTTCCGTCGACGTCAGCGCGCTGCAATGGATCGCCGACGCCTATACCGTTGCCTTTGCCGCCCTTATGTTGTCGGCCGGAGGCATGAGTGACAAGCTGGGATCCAAACGGGTCTTCCAGGCCGGGCTGCTCATATTCGGGCTGGCATCCACAGGATGTGGCCTCGCCTGGAACGCAGGCAGCCTCATCTTTTTTCGTGCCCTACAGGGCATTGGCTCAGCCACCATGATCCCCAGCTCACTATCCATCCTCAATCAGGCTTTCTCCCATCAGCCGGATCAACGTGCGCGCGCTGTCGCCTTATGGACCATGGCGGGAGGGATATCCATTGCCGCCGGACCGATCCTGGGCGGTCTGTTCCTGCATATCAGCAGCTGGCGGCTGATATTTATCGTCAATATTCCCATTTGCCTGGCAGGGATCCTGCTGAGTACCAGGATAAAAGAAAGCGAACGTCATTCCCATCAAGGCCTTGATGTCCCGGGCCAGCTGCTGTGGATGCTGGCCCTCACGGCATTCATCACGGGCATCATCGAGTGGCATGCCAAGGGCATCCGCCACCCGCTGATCATGGGTTGCCTGATCTTCAGCAGCATCACGTTGCTGCTGTTCTTTATGATCGAAAAAAAAGCAAAAGCGCCCATACTACCGTTGGATCTTTTTAAGGCCCGCAGGTTCAATGTACTCGTTCTGCTGGGTATCATCGTGAACAATGCCTATTACGGCACCGTATTCGTGCTCAGCCTGTATCTACAGAATGTATTGCACTATCCCGCTGTCCGGGCCGGGCTTGCATTTTTACCCCTGACGGGTGGGTTTATCATTTCGAATTTTTTCAGCGGAAAATTGATGGCAAAATATGGGATCCGGCTCCCGTTGTTTATGGGCGCCCTGCTGGCGGCAGCCGGCTATGCGGGTCTGCTCATCGCAAAAGCAGATACTCCTTACTGGCAGCTGTTCATTCCTTTTGTCATCATCCCCCTGGGCATGGGCACAGCCGTTCCGGCCATGACAACGGGCATCCTTTCCAGTGTCGAAAAGACCCGGAGTGGAACGGCATCTGCTGTGCTCAACACTACCCGGCAGGCGGCAGGGGCGATGGGAGTCGCGATATTCGGCGCCATGGCCACTGGTGGCGCAGCAAGCATTGCCTGGGCTGTCAGAACAAGTGGGAGCATCTCCTGCCTCACCCTTTTATTGGCGGCGGTATTGATCTACCGGTATATCTGGCGGTCGACCGGCTCATCGCCCATTGACGAAGGGAAAAAATATGCAACGTATATGCCACCGGTACCAGGAAGCCGGGAAGATAAATAAATGGAAAATGCACGATCAGCGTAACCGCAGGCTCATTATGGAACTGTCGTAACGGTGTAGGCATGGAAAGTACAGCTATCGCTACAGCATTCAGCAATAACAGCAGCCCCGCTGTATTATACAATAGCACCACCCACGATGGCCAGCTCTTCTTTACAAAACAATAATATCCTACGGGAATAGCGAACAGTCCGCTGAGGATATCGAAATTTCTTCCCTCCAGGCTCACTTGTACGGGAAGCAACCTGTCCAGAACGGATACCCACAACATAAGCTCCACGATAATACGGAAGGATTGCAGATACAATATCCACTGAGGCGGAGTATGTTGTAATAACTCCTTCCCTCCTTTTGAGAACGCGATCCACAAGACCACCGGCAAAGGGATCAGCATGGCAATGCCCTGCCGTGGAGGAAGCGCGGAAAAATCGGCAAAAAAACCTCTCAAGGCTAACCAACCCAACAGCAGTATCCACCCGCTTAGTAACAGCGACGCCGTACGCAGTACCCTCGCCTGTCGTCCCTTATCCCAGGAAGTCCGGGCGAGAACGCTCCGAAGACCGAAAACAAGGAAGACAATGCAAAACAGACAGCATAAGCTGAGCAGGACGGTGGGAAGTAATGTGTTGTTCATAATGCAAATTTGCGCCCCAAAACAGGCTGGCCAGATAACCAAAATTGCTATTTTGTAAGGCTACGGTACCGGGATGGCGAGACGCCCGTACGCTGGAAAAACAGGCGGCTAAAGGATTGGCTGTTGACAAACCCCAGCAGATCAGCTACTTCTGAAACAGGAACGTCAGTACGGGACAACAAGCTCCGGGCCTTTTCCATCCGCAGCTGCTGTATATATTGATGGGGAGAATGTCCATAGACGTTCCGGAAAAGCCGTAAAAAATGGTATTTGGAAAGACAGGCTGCCGACGACAGCATTTCCAGCGTCAGCTCTTCACCGGGGCAGGAATGAATGGCGTCCATAGCACGGGATAGCTGCTTGTACAGCTGAATACGGGTGGCGATCTTTACAGACGGCAGCTTATGCACCGCATCCGCGATATGGCGGTGTTGCTGCAGGTGATAGGTCAATAGATCTGCAAGCTGCTCTTCAAACAGCAGCTTATTAAACCCGTTCTCTTTATATGAACGAATGATCCGGCCGATGAGCGCATCAAAAACATCATCCCTCTTGTGCAGCTGGTTGAAAAAAGAAAAAAGTGTCAGCTGTTTTTCCATCCCCTGGTCCAGTATCCTGTCGGTAGGAGTGATCAGGGAATGGAGGACGGATTCCGCAAAATGCTCCCCGAAGTGAATGTTAAAAGTCTCCGTTTCGCTCCCCTCTTCTACCTGGAGCGTATACGGCTGCTGACGATTGGAAATAAAATAACTGCCTTCCCCGATGCGGCGGGTCTCACCGTCCACCGAGCAATGACTATTGCCACGCAGGTTTAAAAAAAACGAAAAAGGTCCCTTTATATCAGGTCGAAAACATTCATGCGTCACAGTGTGTATGATAACGCTGGGAAACCCATCCGTTTCCAGTATAAGGTTCCCCCAGCCCAGGCGGTTGCTGAATCCCTGGGTGATTTGACTTTTCAGCCAGTGGAGATCTGGAAATTCATGCAGGATCACTCCCTAAAGTTAATAAAAAAAGGTCGGCTCGATGCCTTAACTATCGGGTCGACCTATTCGGATTCCGCATCCACTCATGCGGGGTTTTTCACGATCCTCTGCTTTGGGATAAGACCAAATATCTTAAATAAAGAGCTGTACTCTTTTCAGAACACAGCTCTCGTTAGATGCCTATTCCTTTACTTTTTACGGGTCTGCTTTTGGCAGGTTGTAATTGTTCAGCAGGAAATCACCATCTATATGTAAGTAATTATTTAAAAACCGTGCCACGTCCATTTCAAGCGGGATTTCGGCCATTTCGGCGGCATAAACTGTAGAATTTGTTCCGTTTCTGTGAAAAAATTATACATTACGGGCATTTTCTTCCATGGGATCATACGCTTCCATAAAAAAACAGGTGCTGGTAGCCCTTTATACGACCCCTGTGATCGCCGCGTTGTCCATGAGTCCCATCGCCATATTACAGCGCTATTCCCTCGGGAAATATGCTATTGCCGTATTTTTTACCATGTCCCTGGTGCTCTTCTTATGGGCGATAAATATTTTTTTATGGTATATGGGCGCCAAATCCACCACCAACAGGACCCTGCTTAGCATCGTGGTCAGCTTTGCGCTCGCCCTCTTCGTAGTATGGGTCCTCTTCGCGGACAATACCTCCATGCCCATATCGCCTCATATAAACTTCCATTTTCATCTGATCCTCTTTTTCGCCGTCAACGTTGTTGTCATTATCGTACAGAATCTGGTGATTACCCGGGAGAAGAACGCCGAAATAGAGCTGGAGAACCAGGCGCTAAAGCTAAAGAACATGGAAGCCATCAACCAGCAGTTGAAACAGCAGATACAACCCCACTTCCTCTTTAATTCCCTGAGTACCCTGAAATCGCTCATGGCCGCCAACCCGGAAAGTGCAGAGGACTATCTCATACGGTTATCCGACTTCCTGCGCTCTTCGCTTTCTTCCCAGGCGCTCAATACAGCACCCCTTACCAACGAACTGAATCTGACCATCAATTATCTCGAGATGCAAAAGATCCGCTTCGGAGACGCACTGAGATTCGTTATCGATATTCCCCGGGAGATACAGGCATCTTATTATCTACCCGCCTTCTCTCTTCAAATGCTGGCCGAAAATGCCATCAAACACAATATATTAACTTTGGACCGTCCCCTGACGATCACCATCTCCTGGCGGAAGGAGGTCATCATCGTCAGCAACAACCTGCAGAAAAAAGAGGCCGACACACAAGGCACAGGCGTAGGGTTGGCCAATCTGCAGGAGCGCTACCGGATCCTGTCGGGCAACAATATCATGATAGAAGAAAAAGAAGACACTTTCTCCGTAAGTATAAAAGCCCTTGAATATGAACGTAGTGATCATTGAGGATGAGCAGCATACTGCAAAAGATCTGGTAACGTGCATCAAAAAAGCCGAGCCTGCAGCCGAGGTTGTTGCCGTTTTATCTTCCGTAAAGGAAGCAGCTGCTTTTTTAAAAGATGCCCCTGACCTCGATCTGATCTTCAGTGATATCCAATTGGGTGACGGTCTTAGTTTCAGTCTTTTCGATACGGCGGAGAACAGGACCCCTGTAATATTCTGCACCGCATACGATGAATACGCCCTGCATGCATTCAAGGCTGCCGGTATCGACTATATTCTAAAACCCTTTACAGTAAAAAGTATCGCCGCATCGCTGGCTAAGTATAAAGACCTGAAAGAAAAGCTCTCGAAAAACAGCTCCTCCTATAAGAACATTGGAGAGCTCTTCAGCAATGCAAAAACGCAGGAACAGAAGTCTGTATTGGTATACCATAAGGAAAAGATCACCCCTGTCAGGATCGAAAATATTGCTGTCTTCTATCTGCAGCATGAGCTGACCAACCTGGTCACTTTTGATAAACAACATTATTTTATCAGCCATACGCTGGAAGAGCTGGAAAAGATGACCTCTGACCAGTTCTACAGAGCCAATCGGCAATACCTGGTCAATCGAAGCGCTGTCCGCGACGTCTCCCAGTATTTTGGAAGAAAATTGCTGATCAATCTTACGATACCCTTCCCTGAGAAGATAACGGTAGGAAAAGTAAAAACCACTCCTTTTCTCGCCTGGCTGGCCAATTCATAATCCCCCCGAACCGCCACTCATCCCCTGTCCTGCTCCCCGCCGAACCGCCACTCGTCCCCTGTCCTCCTCGACCCGATTTTTGTCCATCCGGCCTATAAATCCATTTTTCCCCGCAGCCCCGGCTACTATCTTACAGGACGATCTAATTTATTAACGCTTAAAAAACAAGAAAATGAGAACAAAGATCATCCTTCTTTCCACGACCGTGCTGGTATCCGCCGGCGTTACCATGCATCATTTCAGGTATTGCCCCTTGCAGCATATGAAGGCTGCATTTGCGCATCACAAGACAGTGACACCCGCTAAAGATGTAAAAACAACAAACAACACGGCCATTCTTGCAATGAACCGCTAGCTGGAGATCCCGCCGCCAGTCTTACCTGGCGGCGGACTTTTAATAAATAGCACTGTCATCAGGGCGCCTAAAAAAGCCAGCCCCGCCGACAAACGCAGGATGACGGCATAAGTATCGATAAAGCTTTCCCGGTAGGCATGGTTGATCACAGCCTTATCCTGACCATTCATCCCCTCGGGAACCTTTGCATTACCCAGGTTCACCGCCTGACCGATAACAGCTTTTTTTTCACCGGCACTTAACTTCACGCTATTCAATCTGCCCGACAGGGAGCCTGCAAACAACAGGACCGCCAGAGCGCCAAATATAGCGTTGGCAAAAACATTGGAGATCCTTGTCATGGCATTGTTGACACCCGAGGCGGTGCCGGAGAACTGATCGTCCACACTACGCATAACGGCAGTAGTCAACGGCGCTACGGTCAGGGACATACCCAATCCAAGCAGGAGAATGCCCGGAAAGAAAGTGGTCCAGTAGCTCTTCGGTCCATCCGTCTGTCCCACAAAAGAAAGGACCAGCAAACCCGCCCCCGCCATGGCTGGCCCCACGATCAACATAAGCCTGGGCCCCACCTTATCGGCATAGCTGCCTGCAGCTCTTGCCAGGGAGATCATCAGTATCGTAAACGGCAAAAAGGTAAGTCCGGATTCCAGCTGACTATAGCCCTGGGCCTGGACAAGATCGAGGGAAAGGAACAACATGCCCGAGCCCAGACCGGCATACAGGAAAAAGGTCAGCAGGTTCGCTCCGCTAAACGTCTTATTGGCGAACAAATGCAGGGGCATCATGGGATGACGGCTTTTCTTCTCGATGAATACAAACATCACCAGCAATAGCACTCCCACACTTAAACTACCATACACCTGCCAGTTGGAAAGCCCTACGGCAGGCATACGGAGGGATCCAAAGGTCAGCAAGGCCAGCCCCAGCGCTATGGTGATGACCCCAGGGTAATCCAGCGCAGGGTCCGCATGGTCCTCTTTACTCTCCGCCACCTTTTTCCAGAGGATAAGCAAGGCGATGATACCGATGGGTACATTGATAAAAAAGATATAACGCCATAAGCCTGCATCAGCCAGCGCGCCACCAAGTATCGGCCCTCCGAGGGTAACGATGGTCGTCACTGCCGACCAGGTGCCGATGGCTTTCCCTTTCTCTTTTTCATCAATGGAAGAAGATATAAGGGACAGGCTGCCGGGTATCATCAGCGCGCCGCCAATCCCTTGGATAACCCGGCACACGATAAGAATATTCACATTCGGCGCGACTCCGCAGGCGGCAGAGCCGGCGATAAAAACAAAGATGCCGATCATATAGATCTTCTTCCGCCCCAGCTTATCACCCAGCGAGCCGCCGACGAGTATCAATGATGCCAGGATGAGCAGGTAGGCGTTCAACAGCCAGAAGAGGTCGGCCCCCGTGGCGTTGAGACTTTTCTGCAAGGCAGGCAAAACGACATTGAGGGCAGTGCCATCGATAAATGCCATCGCCGAAGCCAGGATGGTTGCAGTCATGACCCATCTGCCCTCCGAACTGCTGAGTGATACAGTCGCCATATCCTTAAAGTTAGGAAAAATCATATATTGCACTAGCCTAAACCGACATACATGAAAAGAATCTTTCTCTTGCTGGTGCTATCTTGCCTGGGTGGCACTTTATTTGCACAAAAGAGCGTGCTGACCTACCCCTTCGAATTTGAAAAAAGTTTTTTGCAAAAAAGCGATTACGATGCTTATTTCCTGGACAACCAGGAAGGGGAAAGCTTTGCCTTCATTTTGAAGGACAATAAAAAGGTCAACTATGTGATGGCCGACAAAAAATTCAAGGTGGCCTCTCAGTTCCCTAAGCAAATGGATGAGACCATCTTCTCGCATGATCAGCATATGTACCTGGGCGGCACCGCGGATAAGAATGTTTATCATTATATATACAAGGTGACGGATAAGAAGTTCCTGTCCACAAATACCACTTACATGGAAGAAACGGTGGACTTCGACGCAAAATCCGTCAGCAGCAGGAAGATCTTTGAGATCCCGAAGGAGGAACAGCTCCTGGTGTCTTTCTCGGACCACAACCGTTATTTCACCATCACCGCAAATAAAAAAACCAGCGATCTGCAGTTTTACCAGGTCACCTCATCCGGGGAAGCCGTCATGAAAACCATTCATTTCAATATTCCTCCCGGCAAAAAGGATAAGAATGAACTGACGGAATACCTGGCGAATATTCATATAGTACGGGAGAACGAAGAGCCAGGGCTAAATATAGCCACCGAAAAGGCCAAGCTTTTTTGTCACCCAGACCGTCTGGATTTTGTCGTGAATGTCGACGCTAAACCTACACATACATTTTCTGTAGCGTTGCCTGGCTTTACCACAACGGAAAAGTTCATCGACCATTCCGATCTCGAGGATAAAGAGAGTAAAGGCAAATCCTATATCAGCACTTTTTTAAAGGACGGCAGGCTCTTCACGCTTGTCCTTAATAAAAAAGACATCAGGATCGCCGTGTATGATCAACAAAGCGGTGCATTGATCAATAAAACTGTACTCAGTGACGACGACGCAATGGCCTCCCTGGCGCAAACACCCGTCTCCGAGTCGAGAATGGGCAACAAGAGAAAGGCCGTAGACATAGACAACTTTCGCAAGGTGATCAGCGCATTTAAGACAGGGACAGAGGGGCTCACCGTGTCGGTGAACAAGACAGGTCAATACATCCTGCAGGTGGGGACCTATGATCCCATCATCATATCCTCCGGCGTCGGTGGCGGCAGCTGGCAGGGAGGCTTTGAACATAATCCTACCTATATCCCCGGGAGCACCGCCGGCGGTATGCCATTGCAATGGAACCCCAATTTGTACTACCGCCCGGGAGTATCCTCCTACATGACCACCTCGGCACGATATTACAAGACTATCTACTTCAAAATGCTGCTGGATCCCACCACCTTAAAGCCCGCAAGAGGCAGAGTCCCGGATTCCATTGGGGATCAGATCAAGGACTTTGTGGATGACACGAACCAAAAGACCAAAGCGACCAAACAGTTCAGCATGAGCGGCAAAGAATATTACGGATTCTATGACAAAGACCAGGCAGCTTATGTCATCCAGGAGATCATGATCCGGAAGTAACCTCGATACGCTCCACATTCCACCCCTCTACCGAAACTACCGGCACATTCTGTCCCGGCGCGGAATTATATTCCATTGTGATGACCTTCTCTTCACCCGGTAACACCGAGACGTAGTTGTCGCTATAGAACACCGGCAAAACCCTTTTCTTCGTCACAGGGTCAACTAATGACACCCTATTAAAGAACGCCACTGGCCCACCCGCCGGATTCCGCAACCTGACAGTTACTTTACCAGCACCCGCTGCCTTCGCTTCCACTTTCAATGCCGCCTTTCCCATCTGCTGCAGCCCGGAGTACTGACCCGCAGAATCAGGCAGCCAGTAAAAATTATCGCTGATGGGTTGTTTACGCTCGTTCAGCAATCGCAACGAAAGGAACAATCCCTTCTCTTTGCTCATTTTTTCAATCCCCCGGCCCATCGGCAAATACTTCCGCGCGGCAGACGGTCCTATCTCCTCATACACCTGGGTCAATTTCGTTTCCTTCCCCGCCATATCATAGGTTCGCACTTCCAGCATCATATCCCGCTGGTAGCTCAATGTATTGTTGACGATCATCACCATATTCTCCACGGGGTCGTACATCACATGCAGTGGTTCGCTGCCGCTGCGCAACCCATAGAGACAGGCATTCACGTCGAGATAATAGTCATACATCTGCCCGCGAAGGGCCGTCCAGGGATTCTGTGTTTTCCAGATGATGGAGCCGGTGTACCATTCCCACATATGCGAGCTGAACCCTTCCATTAAAGCCCTGTACTGATCATAGTTCACCAGCTGCGCCTTGAGAGCAAAATCTTTCAAGCCTTTTACCGGCCCATACGCATAAACGGTAGAATCATATCCGATATACTTGTGATACTCCCAAACGGAATCCTGTCGCCTGCCAGGGTAATGAGGAGCCACCAGGTTCTCTTTGGGCAGGAACCGTTCCAGCGATTCATAATCTCCCATGCCTACCGAGCCCACTTCGGAGTTGAAAGGAAAGGTCCGGTCAGCCCAAAAAGTACGGATGGGCTGGATGCCATAAGGACCATCTCCATTACCGCCCAGGAAGTTAAAGGACATGCTGTCGGAATTGGAGTAGTCGAAGAAATAACGGGTGCCGTCCAATGCCGGCATGATGGAATCCTTCATAGCCCGGAGAATGTCGCCGGGAGGAGTGATCTCATTACCGCCACACCAAAAAGCCAGGGAGGGGTGATTACGGATCATTTTCACCTGGTCCACCACAGAGGTGAGGAACAACGAGTGATCATCCGGGTATTGTCTGCGAGTCCATTGATCTTCTTTTTTCTGCGGGTCGAGCCAGCGGCCGTTACAGTCGCCTGAGTTCCAGAAATCCTGGAAAACGAGCATGCCGTATTTATCGCAGGCCTGGTAGAATTCCGGGCGTTCCGTCAACGCTCCACCCCATACGCGAATCAGGTTGAGATTCATATCCCGGTGGAATCTGACTTCTGCATCGTACCGTTCAGGACTGAACCGTAACAATTCATCGGAAATGATCCAGTTACCGCCTTTGATAAAGATAGGCTGGCCATTCACCCATGCCTGGCGGCTGCGGGTCGTCGTATTCCAGGTGGTGGTGATCTCGCGGACGCCAAAGTCGAGGCGCTGAGAGTCGGTCTCCTTCATATCCTCTTTGCCAACAAAAACTATATCCCCATGATACATCTCCTGCCGCCCATACCCATTCGGCCACCAAAGCCTGGGATGCTGCAGCTCCTGGTCCGGCAGCCGTACTTCCTTTGTCTCATGCGCCGCCAACGTCACAGACGCAGAAACCGTCTTCCCATCCAACATAAACTTTAATTCTCCACTGACCTCTTCACTCCCCGCATTCTCCAGCTCCGCACTCACCCTTACCACCGCCGGCTGTTGATCCACGGCATCCGGATGGCGAACACCCGGCACCAACGTCACGACATGAGGATCTTTGATCCTCACACTCCCCGCCTTTTCGATAGTCACCTTATCCCATATACCCGTGTTACGATCCCGTACAGGCTGTATCCAGTCCCAACCCGCCACATATTGATGCGACACATTGCGGGCGATCTCTCCATCACCTCCCTGTCCTCCATTAGGGTTTCCCACCGGGTCAGGCGGATAAACGATCACTGCCAACCTGTTCCGGCCATCCTTATTCAAAAAGCCCGTGATATTATATGTCTGCCGCAGGAACATTCCCCGGTGCATCCGCTCATTGAGCTTATGGCCATTGAGATACACATCACAGCCGTAATTCACACCACGAAAATGCAGCCACACTTGCCGGTCAGGCGAACCCCTCTCCGTAAAATCCTTCACAAACCAATAGGTATAATACTCCCTGCCCGTGCGATAGATATCCGGTATCCGCTCATTATTCATCCCATAAAAAGGATCCGGCATCAATTTATTGTTGATAAGCGTAGTGAGCACGGTTCCAGGCACCGTGGCAGGCATCCAGTTCTTCAAGACAAAAGATGGTTGCGATATCTTTTCCCCTCCCGCTGACAGTTTGCCGTGGTTGATACATTTCCAGCCCGTGTTCAATTCATATTCATTTTGGGCCGTTGCTACTATAAATAAGAAAGAAAGGGCGAAAATGGTTAAGCCTTTTTTATACATCTCTAAGGTATTGGCCGCAAAATTAATACTATTATAGGACCAGCTTACACATTATGCACCTATATTCCAAAAAAGGACCGGATCTGGAAAACAGCTTATATTTTCATTTAAATATTTCCATGCTTTTAAGTCGTAGTACGGGTTGCAGGGAAATGGACACTCAAAGTCGATTGGGCATGAGTATGGGATCCTGGATTCTACAATTGTTAAGCCGTCAGGCAGCAGGTTTAAATGTTGCTTCAATTTGGTGACAATTTCATTTTTGGTTTTTGCAACCGACATCCCGATAGCCATCTTAGGCTGAAAAGACAGACCCTTAATTATTCCGGCAAAAGTCATTCCAGACCCACAAGAAGTGATAAGCGTTCCTGAGTCTATCCATTCCTGCCGGATAGTCGTTGATTCGAGTGATATACTTTCGATGGATTCTATGCAATCCAGACCCAGGGAGAGTACGACCCCGTTCTTCTTTTTCACGTAAGTATGGATTGTGTCGAGAGATTGTTGAATAGAGAGTTCCGGTATCGGATACAACTTAGCGTTGTATGCCACCGCAATTTTGAGGGACTCCGGTAAGGAAGAACTTTCATTGGCAGGGTAGGATAGGATCACTTCCAATCCGGGATACTTCATTGCTGTTACGGCAATTGCCTGACCAATTTGGGAGATGGCAGTGTCCCAGTAACCGATCGTCCTTATGCCTTTTCGATATAAGTTTTTAATAATGCCATCGAGCCCCCTGATCTTACCGAGAGGAGGTAACGGGTGGCTGCCGAAGACGTCATCCCGCTTGACGTAGATCCTTCTCCCCTGAATATGGTACGTCTCAACCGGTGTCATTGCTTTCATTCGGGACCCGCAAATCCTGACCATCTCTTGGGAGGAGCATAGGTGAAATCTGCCTGGGCGTAATAGTTCAGGGAAGCCTGATCCATGTTTTTGAACCAGATGGGTGGCAGTTCACCAAAATATTTCATATAGCCGGACATAAAGTTTTTGCCAGCCACAGGAGGGATGGGAGTTAAGGAAGTGTCAGGCATGTGCCCAATAAAATGTCCAACAGTGCTCAGGCAAAATTCTTTATAATGCTTTGTGAATAAGATAAACTGATGCCAAACCTCATCGATCAACGGACTGATCATGGCAATAGGATAAATGCCTAATCCTGCAAGAGTTATAAATTTCCTGAATTCATGGTTCAATTGCGGGATATCCTCCTTTTCGATGGCCTTGTCGGCCAATAATCGCTCATATACGAACGAAATATCATATTCGAAAATTCGTTTTATTGTTCTCCTTTCCTGCTCGGATAGGTTTATGCTGTTTTCAGGCATTAGGCCGTCCATAAAGTGTAATTTATAGTTTCTTACGCATCATTATAGTTTACTTCCCGATACCATTTGAGCCTTTCGCCGATCTTATCCCTCACCTGCCACCACACGGGCTTTTTCCGTGCCTGGAACGAGATGATCAGGTTGCCGATCTTCGCACATACGGACTTATGATCCACAAGATAAAGCTCTGGTTTAATAGCAAGCCTGTTTTTAACAATATTTAAGTTATTTAAACATGAATGACTGGCTTCCCATCCTTTAGCCCCCTGTGTCCAATAATGCAGTAATGTATTTGAATTGATGATCTCCGGACTGTCTCCTCCTCCTATTTCATGATGATCTAAAAGCAGCGCAATGGAATAAATATCCTTTTCGGTTAGCTCATGGATAGCCAGTTTGCTCAATAATAACTGAGTGACAGGTAACAGATAAGTATTTTCGGAAAAATATGGCGGAGGAATTAAGTGATTGAAATAAAGTTGACCGAAATATATCTCGATCTTTATCGGCTTGCTTATTTTTTTGTTATTCTCCCATATGTAAATCCTTTGTTCGCCATTCTTATATACGTTGGCTTGCTCCAATCTGAACTTTTGGCTTAAGATAGCATGTAAGTCAAGGAGCTGATCTAATCTTGCAACAAGATCAATATCGTTACACGTAAATTCAGATATGGATCCCTGATCCTCTAAATCGCAGTGTAAATAGACCCCGATGCTTCCGAATAGTCTCACATCAAGCTTAGTGGCAATTAGCTTATTTGTGAACCCTTTGGCAAAGTCGATAAGTATGCGATTTTCCTGACTTGTATTGGCCATTGGCATCAATCTTCGGGAATTTCTTTAAATAATTCGTCCCAGTTCACATTGGCATTTTCGCTCTTTTTCTTAAGCTTGTTCCTTTGTACTTGATAGAATATTAGCCCCAGAATATATATTCCCAAAACCATAAATATAGCTCGATAGGTCGATCCGCCGCTGATCTCCGGGAAAAATATTGACGCATAGATCACCCATACAAAGGCAATCACGCAAATAAAACCAATGACTTTAAAGTTAGAATCAATACCTAAAAACTTTTTCCGTGCGCTTAACGGAAGCTTTGCATAAGCGTCAGGGTTGGTCGTTTGCAATACGAGTGCGGCTAAGCTGGTAAATAAGTAAGCCACGGCAGCCAATGCTACGGCACCCACCAGCGAAATTCCCCAAAAGCTGTTGATTATTATGAATACCAAAGCAATAATACAGATCAATGTATTGACGATCCAGGGTTGATTGGGTCCTTTTGAACGCTTGAGGAATATCACAGGCAGTAAGCCGTCTAATGTCCAGGCCATGACATTTCTGACACAGACCTGCAGCATAACGTAAGGTACAAGAATAAACCAGATCAGATTGCCCGTTTGCATGAGCAAATTTTCCCATGGATCTTTTGCTACGATACCCAGCAAAAAATTCAACGAATTTGCCGGCAGCCCGATCTTTTGTATCGCATCCGGGTTTCCAACAGCAGCATGAAACTCCTGACCGACCCTGTTTGCATACAAGCTCATACAAATTGCGAAGGAGGTTACTCCAAGAAATAAAGCCCACAAGATCCCCTTCATTTGGGATTTTTCCGGCTTTGCGACCTCTCCACCGACATATACAGAATAAGTAAAACCCAGATAACAAAGAAATCCTATCGGCAAAGCTTTCAGGCTATCATAGAACACCGATCCCGGATTTGTACTCACCACCATTCCAAGACCTTTAGCCGAACTGATCAATTGCAAAAATGCATCCTTCGATTTATTTGTTTTAAACATGAATGCATTGAATCCCGATACATAATCGGCATGTGAGGTGTTAATAAGGATCACTGTCATTAAGATCGGGCCTAGCATGCCGATGAGGAAGAGAATGATAGCCACCCACCTGGTTAACGTAAATCCTAAAATTGAAATGAGCCAGTAGAACAACAGTATCAACAAACTGCCGACAATAATATAGTGATTACTTAAATTCCCGGCAAATTGAATTAACTCAGGCTTGTCAAATGAATAACCGATCGTTATCAGGGAAGGAGCAATGCCCATCGTTATTATCCAACCTATATTCATGGCCATCCCGTAGATCTGACAAAATGAAAAGCCCCAGCTGGTAAGAAATCCAAGTCGGTGGTTGATGCTTCGGCTTACAAATACAAAGTCGCCTCCCGTATTGGGCATGATGGCTCCGAACCAGCCGTATATAAGCCCGTTGCAAAGCCCCAGAACGCCTCCCAGAATAATTACCAGTAGGATATTTGAACTTGGGGCAAATCCGCCGATAAACGATGGGTTTATTGATAAGGCTAGCCCCAGCGCAAATCCCATAACATTAAAAAAGAAGACATCAAGTGGATTGAAATCCCTTTTGTATCCTGATTTTTGTCTGTCGGACACTGGCTTAAGTGTCTCTGTAACTTGCATTGCGTATGTTTTTTGATAAACTAGATTTTATCATCCTTCTGTTCCTTTAACGAGGATACTGCGGTCCTGAGCTCTTCGAGACTTTTTCTCACCTTTTCCAGCTCACTCTCCTTTTCGGGGAGCTTTGGTGCAGTATAATTCTTAAAAAAAATTCCAATCCCAGGCAGGCTGGATAAAAATGCTTTTAACATGTTGTTGCTTACTGCCGGCTGGACGGAGTTTTGCATCTCCTTTGTGAGCGTTTCATATTCAATAACACCCTGGCTGTTGATTTGCAGGAACGCTCCCTGTAATTTCCCGTGCTGATAATCGGTTCCGGGATTGAAGCAAAGCGTATTCTTAATATATTCCTTGGCATGCACTTCATGAATATGCCCATGTAGCGAGGCGACAGGCTGCCAGAATTCAATTGCTTTCCTGACCTCATAAGAGCCAACATTGATAGTTGGGTTACTACCCAGACCGGCCATTGGTCTTAAGGTAATAGGATCGATGCCGTATGCCAGATCAAGTGATGAGTTAACAGGCGGACAGTGAAAATTAAAAATCAATTTATCCCCGGTTTTTAGTTGTTGGGTCATCGAAGAGATGATTCTGGTTAGTTCTGCCTCTGTTATATCGCGTGGGCATTTCCATGGTGTTTTAGTGGAATACCCTGTAGACAGTAACTTTAGTCCCGCCGGAAGATCAATTACTTTACCTTCCGGTCTTATCAGTTTAGAACTGGAATCGAGAATGGCATCGGCAAAGAACGGATCATCATTACCAAGGTTGACTATGACTTTGCAGATATCCCGTGATGGCAGTTTCGCGTCTGCCAGCCGCACCCATTCCTCCAGTCTCTCTTTGATCAATTTGTCAAACAACTCCCTGCACTTGTCACCGGAATGGTAATTTATATTCATATAGTCGATCATGGAACACTGATAAGGATAATAACCGACATCGGATAATCCTTTCATCACCTCATCGATCAATTCCTTTTTTACGGTAACATTGCTGCCCCCGATGGGGATTACATATTTACCATGCTCATCTTCAACGATTGGAACCAGTTGCTTTCCTGTGATATCGCCGCCGATGATCAATACATTAGGTTTATTATCGTTGTCTACCAGGTTTAAAAATTTCTTGAAGCATGCAGTAGAGCCATGGATGTCCGTGAAGAACCATATTTTCGCTTTATCCTGCGACATTATTGTTCATTTAATGATAAATAAAACAGGTCTAACTGTAGCTATAATCAGAATCAGGAATTTTGATGCGTTGCACCTGGATTGAATAAAACCTTAAAGTGTCGAATGAAGGGTTTTCGGAGGAGTGGATAGGGTTAACTACTATATCAATAGTAATATTTTTTCGGTGAAAAACAAAAAATGAGAATATTTATTTTCCTGTCGCTATGAGTATAACGTGTATGATTTTAAAAAAAGGGTGTATTTCACGTTTTTTTGTCGTCTTATTTATGGCGTTTATCACTTAAATACACTGTCTGGTCCGATAAAATGAGTGAGCCACTCCCCAATCCTCCTCACCACCTCCGGCGCCATCGTCTCCCCTAACTCTGCATATTCACCCAGATCACAAGTCTTACAATGCTGATAAAGATGATTAAGCCCCGGTACAAGCCAGGTAGTGACATGGAGATTCCCACCCAGGGCAAGATTGTCTGCAATCCCTTTAAGGTTCACCGGGCCGTCGGAAATAATATCCTTATCCCCATTAATAGCCAGCCATGGAACATGCACCCGGGGAAGAACCTTCGCGCACGGAGCAGGAAGAGCTGGTAAAAGACTGTATACAGGAGCTGTTTATCAAACTGTGGACAAACAGGAAGAACATAGGGGCCACCGACAACATCAAATACTACCTGCTGGCCACCCTTAAGAATCATCTCATCAATGCGGGTAATACCCTTGCACAAAGAAGCACGGACAATCTCAACGAAGCAGATCATTTCAGGCTGGATTTCACGCCCGACACTGAATACATGCGCAGGGAAAACACCGGCGAACAGTCAAAAAAATTATTGGAAGCATTGAACCAGCTCACAGGCAGACAAAAAGAGGTGATCTACCTGCGCTATTTTGAAGAAATGTCCTATGAGGACATCGCACAGCTGATGGATATCTCCGTAAAGGGGACTTACAAGCTTATCTATCGTGCATTGGATGCCCTGAAGGAGATCATGGGCATCTCCAGAAAAGATCTCCTGCTATTACTCCTTTGGTACAAAATAAATATACACTAGCACCTCCCGCACCGAAACTTACAACCCCGCCCACGTCGTAACCTACAACTTCGGCGTCACCGGTCTATAAGGTACTTCAAAAGCATTAGCCCCCCTCGTCTTCAACTTACGCCGATATACCTTATCTACACAGGTGACATACAGCACATCAAAACCACGACCGCCAAAACAAACATTCGAAGCCTGACCCGAAGGCACCGGCAAAATAGCATTGACTCGTCCTGTCTGATCCAGCACCTGGATCCCCAGGCGGGAAGTAACATACACTCTTCCAGCCGTATCGCATTTAAGCCCATCGGACCATGCATTCTCCTGGTTATCGGGCACATGAAGCCAGCCAAACCGCTGCTTGTTCGTCAAAGTCCCGTCTGGCTGAATGGTATAGATCCACACCCAGTGGCTGGCGGATTCCGTGACATACAGTTGTGTCTGATCAGGCGTAAGCGCAGCCCCATTGGGAAATTTGATCCCCTCATCCACCACTTTCTTTTCGCCGGCAGGCGTCACCAAAATAATTTTTCCGGGCTTTTCCGAACCATTGGGAGAAGTGACATAGATATTGCCATTATGCGCTACCACCAGGTCGTTGCCCGCAATACTATCCGCTACCAGGCTGACCTCCGCCAACTGCCCCGCACTTGCGCCCGCCTGCCCATTCCCAACCTCATTCGCCCCCACACCATACGCCAATATCTCCTTACTCCCCGTACAAGTATACCGCCTCCCATCAGCCCCAAAACTGGTACCGCTGGCCTTTTTCGAGTCGATAGCCAGTGGTATCGGCTTACCGTCACCCCCTACTTTATACGTCTTCCCATTGGGGATATCCTGGAAAAATACGTCGCCCGCTGCATTGGCAGCCGTTCCTTCCGTAAAGTTATATCCTTGTCCTACCAGTTCCCAGCCTTCGCCCGGGATAAGGATATCATTCAGCAGCTGATTCTTCGAACTACCCGCAACAACAGGCTGAGGCCAATCCTTCCACAACCAGCGCATCGCCTCCGGAAACAGCGAAGTTCCTTGCGCCCCGCTATGCCCACCCTCTCCCCAAACATGCCGCACATCATACCCCGCAAAGGTCAGCGCCCTTTCCATCATCTCATTGGCCTTCCACCAGTCGCCGCCATAGATGTTATGGTCATTCGAACCATCCTGAAGAAAAACCCGCAGCGGCTTGGGTTCATACTTCCTGATCAAACCCGGATATCTGTCGCCACCCCGCAAGCTCACATAGGTGCCGATGGCGCTAAACACACGCGAAAAAGCATCCGGCCGCTCCCACGCCGCCGTAAAAGCGGCTATCGCACCACTGCTGGAACCACCGATGGCCCTGTCGTTCCCGCTCTTCGAAAGGTGTATCGGGCGGCCATCCGTTGTTGTATGCGTTTCTACATCCGGGAGTATCTCATCCAGGATAAATCGGGCATAGGCATCACCCAGTCCATCATATTCAAAGCTGCGGTTAAAACGGTCCAGCGAACCCGCTGCATCCGTCGTCCGTACCCGCCCCGGCGCCACAAACACACCGATGGTCACCGGCATCTCTTTTTTATTGATCAGGTTGTCGAATACGACTGGGGCCTTCCACTGGATACCATCCTGGTTGACATATACGCAGGCCGGCCGTTCAGGTTTGTATTGTGCAGGGATATATACCCAATATTCTCTCCAGGTGCCGGGGAAGATCTTCGAATGGTCGAATGTAAACTTCAATATCTCCCCCTTGGGGACGCCGGCATGCTCCACAGATGCAGAATCCACCGGGTATTGTTCAGCGCCACCCTGCGCTGCCATCGAACAACAGTACACCATACCAATAATCAAAAAGGATACATATTTCTTCATACGACAAGCATTTATTCAAAATAATGATTAACCCGGATATTTCCCGCGATATAAATTAAATTAGTGGCATCAAATCACCGTCATGCCACCCAAAAAAGAGCTATTGTCCGGATGGGGCAATTATCCCGTATCAGAATCGTATGTCCTGTCGCCCCGTTATGCCGATGATTTCAAAGGCTATCTCCCAAAGGATGGGCTCATCGCCCGCGGACTGGGCAGAAGCTATGGAGATCAGGCCCTGAACAAGGAACATTATGTCGTCAGCTGCATCGAATTCAACAATTTTATCGCCTGGGACGAACAGGAAGGCATACTGGAATGTCAGGCAGGTGTCAGCCTGGAAGAGATCATCTCCGCCCTGGGGCCTAAAGGATGGCTGCCCATGATCTGCCCCGGGACCAAGTTTGTCACCATAGGCGGCGCCATCGCCAACGATATCCACGGCAAGGCGCATCACATCGACGGCTCGTTTGTCAATTGCGTACTTTCATTTACGATCCTGCTGGCCGACGGAGAGATAAAGACAGCCTCCCGCACGGAGAATATGGACCTCTTTTGGGCCAACTTCGGCGGGCTTGGCCTGCTGGGCGTTATCCTCACAGCGAGGCTAAAGCTACGTAAGGTAGAGACCATGTATTTCAGGCAAAAAAGTGTCGCGGTTCGCAACCTGGATCATATGCTTGAAACCCTGAACAAGCTGGATCACGAATATAATTATTCCGTCGCCTGGATCGATGCGCTGGCCAATGGTGACAAGCTGGGCAGCGGGGTCATCTCCTTTGGGAATTCCGCCAAACTGAGCGAGCTGCCCGACAAGCTGAAGAGTGAACCCCTAAAGTTACATGCCAAAGGCAAGCTCGCTGTCCCCTTTTTTCTACCCTCCTTTACGCTCAACAATCTTACTGTACGTATCCTCAATCGCGTCATCGCTTTTGTACAAAATTCACCCAAGCAATTCGTCCACTACGAGAAATTCTTTTTTCCGCTGGATGCCATCAATAATTGGAACCGGGGTTATGGGAAAAGAGGGTTTATACAATACCAGTTTGTGATCCCCGAAGAGAATGGACGCCAGCACCTGGTCGAGATCCTGGAAATGATCGCCGCCAGCGGGTGTACTCCCTTCCTCAACGTATTCAAACGAATGGGCGACGGACAAGGTATCCTCTCCTTCCCTTTCAAAGGCTATACACTGGCCATCGATTTTCCCGTAACAAAAAAGCTGCATGCTTTCACACGGCAGTTGGATGCCAAGGTCCTTCAGGCAGGCGGGCGGTTATACCTGGGCAAAGACGCCATGCTGGATGAAAAGATGTTCAAGGACATGTATCCTCAATATGCTGAATGGGTGGCCATCAAAAAAAAGTACGACCCCTCGGGCAAATTTACTTCCGACATCGGCAGAAGGCTGGGGTTATCCGTTTAAAACAACGGCTCAAAAGATTGACCGCTTACAACATCCTTTACAAGGGTTTCCATTTTACCGTAGGTTGCTTTGTATAAAAATACAGCCATGCTGATACGTTTTACCCCACACTCGGTCAGATTCGCAACAGAAAGCCCTGGAACACTTACTATATTTACAGGCAGTGAAGTGGCTGAAACGATCTCTTTAATTATCTGAGCATCCTTTGTCCCTGTTACAAATAACCCATCGGCGCCGGCATCCCGGTATAGCTCGGCTCTTTTCAGGGTAGTCTCCAGCGGGGAAGGAAGCTTTTGCAAAAAACCATCCGTTCTTGCATTGACAAACAGCTGCTGATTGGTTTTAGCCAGGTAATTTTTGATACCGCTTAATTTTCGCAAATAAATACCCTCACCTTGTGCATCTTCCAGGTTTATTCCCGAGACGCCGGCATCGATCAATTGCTGAATATATTCATCTAGCAGCGTCAGGTCATCCGTATACCCCCTTTCGAAATCTACGGATAGCGGGATGGTTGTACATGCTCTTATTCTCTTAATAACATAAAGCAATTCACTAAAAGGTATTTGCTCGCCATCTTTATATCCAAGTGAATCGGATATAGCTCCGCTGGAGGTTGCCATAGCCTCGAAACCACTGGCCTCAACTATTTTAGCGCTTTTTACATTCCACACATTTGCCAGTATAAAAGGCTTCCCTTGGTGGTGCAGCTGATAGAACCGTTCAAAATTATTCATATTCATTGCTTTAAAAAGCAAAGCTATCATCCGCCAAAGACTTGAACCGGGGGCCATATAGACATTCTTCCGGGTCGTTTTGGACACCCTATCGCCCCCTCTCCAGACAGTTGGGTCCTCACTATCATCCTGGATAGCCGCGTGTCATCCTTACTTGAAAGTTATATACTTCGACTGAGCCTTGACCAGCTTGGACAGGAAATCCTTCAAACCTTTATAATCCGTCGCAGGCACATCCGTTCGTTGCAAAACCAATGTCTGGGTGACCTTTACCACCCCCGGGTTGATGCGGGTATATTGGATGCTGTACCGGCTGTTGTTGAAAGAAAAACTTTCATTTTCCGGTATGTCGGCAAACCTGGTCCCTACGGGAGCATGGAGCGTCACGCTTTCATCAACCAGGTCGGCATTGTAATATCGCCGGAGCTCGATGAGAAACTTCCGGTCGTTGGGAGAGAAATCATCCATTGACAGTACCTCTGTAAAAGGCACCTTGATCATACGGATCTTGCCGACCTCGATGACCTCGTTCTTCGCCACGCCGGAATATTTGTAACGTACGGAATCCGATGCCTCATGCAGTCCTTCGAATGAAATGCTGTCCACTTGCAGACCGCTCTTAAACCCCGAGCTCATCCGCTGCTGTATCTCCTCCTTCTGTTTGTCGGCAGACAAGGATTCGTATACATCTCGCATGCCGGATACCAGGGCGCCCGTTTTGGTCACATCATATCGGATGTGCATATCGCTGCCATCGATACGCACGTCTACCCGCCGCCGGATAATCTCTTTCGGCCTGTCTGGTGATTCGATCCATTCCAGCTTTGCATCGGTTACTTCACTTTTGCCCGAAGGTACTACCAGGCAGGCTGCATGGAACAGGTTCGAAGGCATACACGCAAACGGCAGGTTGTTATCCGTCAGCTCCAGGTAACAGGGCTTTCCGTCGATCCATGTTTTGACGATACAATGATTAAATTCCACGGAAGGCAGCTCCATGTTCTTTTGACCGTCCTCTCTTGTATCAACAAGCACCAGGTTGGCTTTCAGGCCGCAGAGGCGGGACAAGGCCACGAAGAGGCTGGAAAGATCCTTGCAATCGCCCAGGCGGGTGTTGATCGTGACCGAGGCTTTTTGCGGAACAAAAGCTCCTTGCCGGAAGGACACCGAGCTGTAGTGGATGTTTCCCGTAATATATCGGTAAATGCGCCGGGCTTTTTCCCTGTCACTGATGCCGTCCGTTCCTTGTGGAAACAGTGTCTTAAACACCTCTCTCACTTCGAAAGCATCGTCCGTCATGGCATTGGAAAGGTCATTGTACCAGTTGGCTACATCTGACCAGGATGCCAGTGTCGAGATGTGTAAAGTAGGTCCGATATCCTGCAGCGGCGGAGCGTAATCTTCACTTTTACTTATCTCGGGATTGTTCATCTGCCAGGTGTAAAGCGTAAAATCGTCATAAGCCGTATGCACCGGTTGTACATCTCCGTTGATCATCTTGTAATTGAACTTTACCTTATTGGATACGAGCAGGCAGTAACGCGACAGCAGCTCGGGTACATAGGCGTTGAAAGAGAACTTGTCCCAATAGTACCGGCTGATACGGCCTTGCTCGTAATGCTGGACCTTATATTTCATGACGATGGCATCGCCTGCTTCAAGACCCGTAAATACGATCTGGTTCCCGTTCTGCTCAGCAGGGACGACAGACCCGCTCTTTTTCACCACCTCGGCTTTTTCCACGTTCAGGGTCTGGGTGTTGGAATTATAGCCGATATTATATTCTTTCCAGTTGTCGATGCCTTTTTGGTTGAGGATCTTTACAACCGTGATGACATACTCTTCTGCGTTTCCCTCCGGGTGTATGACAGCGAACTTTTCATCCAGCACATAAAAATAATTATCTTCAAAGGTCTTACCGGCGGCATCCTTGATGGCTTTATATACATCATCGTCGGGAAAAGCTTTCCAGACAGAAGGCTTCTTCTGCAGATCGCGCATCCTTTCCCTGGCTGCATATTTGGTGGCATCATAGTATAAAGCCTTTTGGTAGGCTTCGATAGATTCGGAGTCCTTGTGTTGTTGCTGTAATTCCAGCCCAAGGTTTTCCCAATAAGTTGCCACATAGGGCGCCAGGGCAAGTGCCTTCCGTCCATACTCGGCCGCCTTGACAAAGTCCTGCTGTTCATACAAAAGGGTGGATATATTCGTATATTGTTCAGGGTTATATGGATATTGATCCTTTGGCTCTTCCAGGAGTTTGATCGCCTTTTCGCCCATGCCCTGTTTATTGTATTCGGTCGCCAGCTGTTTTATTACTTTATAATTCCCGTTGCTCTTCAGATAATTCTCCAGCACTTCCAATCCGCCTTTGGCATCTTTATAGCCATTGACCTTCAGGCTGTACATCCAGTCGACTATATCCGCGTTATCCGGGTACTTTGCATAGGCATCCTGTATGGCTTTGACCAGTTCATCCCTTTTTCCCTGTTTGGAATAAAGGCTGATACGGGTAGTCCAGCTATCCGCATCCTCTCCAAAAAGCTGTATACTACGATCCAGCTCCTTAAATGCCTCGTCATATTTTTCCTCGTTCATCAGGCGCAATGTGTTCAGCTGGATGGTAAGAGGACAATCGGGATCCTTTCCCTTCATTCTTTCCACCTCTTCCATCAGTTTTGTACGGTTGGATTCTTTTAACAGCACCTCCATCAGCTCGGCATGCAACAAAGAGTTGTCAGGATAGCGCTGCAGGATATCTTCTACTACCTTACGAGCCTCCTTCGTTTTCTTGCTGCGGAGATAGACATCGGCAAGTAAGATATAATTCACCATGTTGTTGGGCTCCGATGCGATTTTTTGCTCGAAAAAGGACTCGGCAAAGTGCTTGATAGACGCCGGAGCTTCCGTGGACGAGAGGTCACGGGGGTAAGGCTGTATCTTGTTTGAATAGCTAAGACCACTGACGGGAGAATAGGTGCTGTCGGTGAACCGGACAATAAAATTGGAAGAAGAATTATCCGTATAACCCAGCTGCACCAGCAGGCGGTTGTACCCTTTTTTCAGCTGCACTTCCTGGCGGAAATAGTCCAGTTCCGTCACCAGCTCTCTGTCTTCGGCCAGCACAGGCTTGTCATTGATCCATATTTTCAGCGTGCCGGTAACACCCGCGCTCAGGTACAATTTCTTGTCTTCGGGTGAATAGACAAAGGTCTGCGCATACAAGACGGCAGTACTTCTAGCAAAGTTGCTATTAAGAAAAGTATACCCTTCCTCGCTCATCGCAGGAGGTGTGAACCATTTCACAACCGCGTTATTCACCGAATTAAAAGATGCATCGGCCTCTGGGTGCTGCAGAGGGCCATGGTCCCTGTAGTATCCGCTTCCACCCAGGTTGTCGAAAGGACCTGTCAGCTGCCAGACAGATGTTACACCCCCTACTTTCGACCACTCCATCTTCGCATCGGAATCATCATTGCTGTGCACGTAATGCAGCGCTTTGTAGTAATGTGCCGACGCCCGGATGGAGCCGTTTACTTTACTATCCTTCAGCAACTTATCCAGCAATTGTAGTTGATGACCCGATTTTTTGCCGTAATTACCCAGGGCTGCGCCGTTGAACCAAAGTGCAAACAGGTAAGGATTAGGGTCCTGCAGCTTGTCGAACACACGGGCATCGAGGTCATTGACCTCCGTATCCTTCCCTTCAAAAGAACGGACAAAAACATACGTGATATAGGCATCGACGGCCGTACGGGGATCGTTCATTGCCTTGAGCAGCAACGTCTTCGCCTTCTCCCGGTCATTATGGTTCAGCGCTTTCCACGCATCATCATAATCATTGGAATATACATTATTACAAAAAATACTAAATAATAGGGCGGCAAGGGTATAGCGGGTAATCATCGTACAATATTACTAAAATATAAAACGCGTGGCTGTCGCCAGAAATTGCATACTTCATTTTTTTAGCCGGCCAGAATCACCTTATTTGCAGCCCCATTTTTCAAACCTTATCATATGCATAAATTTCTTCAAACCGCCGCTGTCCTGACATACGTACTGCTCACCTGCGTTTGTTTCTTATTCGTACTGGCCCTTTCCGGCGTATACATTTCCTGGCTCACCTTTTCCATAACAATAGCAGGATGGACACTATTTTGCTTCTCATCCATCTATTTACAAGCGCCCCTGAACATCTTCCTTCACGGACACATTCGCCTTCCCATCCTCGAAGAAGAAAAAAGATTGCAGTACTGCTTTGCAGAAGTCATAAGCAACACCCGCTGTCACAAAAAATTCCGCCTGCGCATCCACGAATCCGAAACACCCAAAACCCTTGCCTACGGCACCAACCTCATCGCCATCTCCAAACCCCTCCTAAACGAGCTGACGGACGACGAGCTGAAAGGAGTACTGGCCCACGAGCTGGGTCATCTGATAAGCAGGGACACCCTGATCTCCTGCGCATTTGGCACGGCCAGCCACCTTCCATGGGCCGTAGCCCTCATCTGCCGCATCCTGAAGCGCCTTATCCGCCGCGTTCTCATTCTTTCACTATTGATCATATTCATCCTGTTCCTTTTCAAACCGATGCTGGTGATGCCCCTCATTGCAGTAACGCTGTTCCTTATTACTTTTTCCTTATTAGACCGCCTGTTCCGCTGGCTACGGCTCGCCCTATCCCGTCAGTGCGAATACAAACAGGATGCCTTTGCACATCAACTTGGATTTGGCGCCGGTCTCCTCGACGCTCTGAAAAAATTGGCAAAGATGGAGCAACAGCAGGTCAACATTTATTTTACCCTCATGCATAGCACGCAGCCTATCATCTACAATCGCATAAGAAAATTGGAAATGTTGGAAGGAATGAGGGAGAAGTGTTAACAGCCAAGCACTATCGATGTCTTGACTCCTGTTTAATATGCCTTAACGCAATGACGACAACCTTTGTATCTTCTATCTCAAAAACAATTATGTAGGGGAATCGATTAATCCTGACTTTTCGATATCTTTTGTTAGTGGCCGAATAATTGTGGGGATGTTTGGAAAGTCTTTCAAAACTCTCTTCTATTTCCTGGATCATTTCGTACCCTAATCCAGGTCGGCTCTGTTCATACCATTCAAAGACCTTTTGAATTTCTATGATGGCCTCTGATTGTACTACAATTTCATAAGTCATTCCATCTTCTTTTTACCCAGGATGATCTCTTTAGCATCTTTCCAATCGTATGTCTTGCTTTCTCCATTTTGACGCTTGGCACTGCGTTCTTCAAAAAGCTTTATCTCTTCTTCTGTGAATTGATACTCAAAGTCATCGTCTTCATTATACTCTCTGGCGACAGCATACATAAGCTTCAATAGTTTTTCGTCTCCATTGTCCACGTATTGATGCAATTTCTGACGAAGGCTTGCGGGCTCCATAATTGTGTCTGTTTGTAACAAATTTAGGCTATATAATTGTGATTAGGAAACGAAATAAACAGCTGACAATCACTAAATTAATGTCCAACAAACAACTCACCCCACCTTAACCCTCACCACCGCCGTATCCGTCACCAGCTTTGGCAACACATACCCTCCCGAATCGAGCACCGCCCCTTTAAATAACCCCTTCAATTTCTCCCAATACCTCCCCTCCACCCGCGTATGATACAAATACAACGCATGCAAATGTTTCGGCGGCAGCATGGACAGCAGTCCCTCCCCCGTCACCCGCGTACCCACCAGGTTGAGCACCCGCAGCTCCTGCAAATCCCCCAACATCACTACACCCCGGTCAGTAACACCCGTATTACTTAAATTGACATACCGCAGCGCCACACACTTCTTCACCACCTCCATAGCGCTATCCCCCACCCCGGCCCCGGATAGATCCAGCTGCACCAGCTGTTTCCTCAAAGACAACAACAACGGCACAAGCGCAGCGCCCCGCACACCCGAAAAATTCACCATCAGGTAATTACTGTTCTGCGCCACCGGCATCGCCACCACACCCGCGGCTCTCAATCCTGCGATCGCTTTTTTATCGCCCGGCTCCACCGCCTCTTCCGGTATCACAGCCGGCATATCCGACGGCGAACCTGAACCCAAACCCAAGCCCGAACCCTTCTGCAAGCCCAACAAAGCAGGCCGCACCTTCTCAGGCTGCGGCAGCTCCTTCACTCTTTTAGTATAATCCGCCCCCTGGTCGATCCACCACGACAACAGCGCCATTTGTCCCCTCGAAAGCTGCCGATGACCCTTGGGCGGCATATGATGATCATCGCTTTCCGGTAATAACATCCGCTTGATCAGCTCGCTGGAATCCGCCTTGCCTGCAACAAGCACGATCCCATCCTTGCCTCCTTTGGCAATGGCCGCCGGGTTGTCCAGTCGCAGACCGCCTTTCTGCTTACGGGAACCATGACAGCTATAACACCCCACAGCCAACATAGGCTTCACAATACTATCATAAACGGCAGCCTCCTGTACATTGGCAACCAAAGGAACAATAGAAACCCCTTCCGAAGAACCATCCAACGCCCCCGAAAGATAATCTTCTCCATGGGTAAGCGAGCCCCCCAGATGACCCGTGATCGTCAACAACAAAAGCACACCCGCTCCCAGCCATTTCCCCGTCCTGTCAAAAGCTCGCCCCGAAAAACTCCGGGCACAAAGCGCAAAAGCCATAAAAGTAAGCGCCAGCGCCATCCACATATGCCACGACACAAGCGCCTTGTCATAATCGCTGCTGCGATAAAGCATAAAACCCGTGATACACGAAAGCACGGCCGACAGGACACCCGCCAGCAAAACGATGGGAATGGCGGCACCTAATGAATGGAATTTTTCCTTTGTAGCAAGTAGCTGCAGGATCAGCGCGATCAGCAGGATACCGATGGGCAGATGAACGAGGGCAGGGTGCAGATGAGCGATGAGATCCGTAATAGTCAGCAGGTACATAATTAAGCAATAATATCTTCTATAACCTTACCAAATACATCCGTAAGACGGAAAGGCCGTCCCTGGAACTGGTAAGTGAATTTTTCATGATCGAAACCCAGTTGATTCAAAATAGTCGCCTGCAGGTCAAAAGGGGTGGTCTTGCCGCTGATGGGATAGTAGCCGATCTCATCCGTCTCTCCATAGCTGAAACCTTTTTTTATCCCCCCTCCGGCCATCCAGACGGTAAAAGCATCTACGTGATGGTCCCTGCCTTTGAAGGGATTTTGTTTGCCATCCCTGTTCTCCATCATAGGGGTCCGCCCGAATTCTCCGCCCCAGATGACCAGCGTGTCCTCCAGCAGACCGCGTTGTTTGAGGTCCAGTATCAGGGCCGTCACGCTGCGGTCCACCTGTCTGCATTTGTTGATAAACCCCACGTCGATGGCCAGGTTGGCCTCTGTGCCATGGCTATCCCAGCCCCAGTCGAACAGCTGTACGAAGCGGACGCCTTTCTCCACCAGCCGGCGGGCCAGCAGCACGTTGTTGGCGAAACAGGCCTTACCCGGCTGAGTACCGTACATCTCATGGATATAAGCCGGCTCGTCGTTGATGTTCATGGTTTCAGGAACGGAAACTTGCATCTTATATGCCATTTCATACTGCGCTATTCTAGACAATATCTCGGGATCCCCGAACTTAACATGTTCTTCTTCATTCACCTTATTGATCGCATCGATGGACGCCTTCCGGATATCCCTGTCCATGCCCTGCGGGTCTTCGATAAATAACACAGGATCGCCTTCGCTCCTGCATTGCACACCCTGGTACACGCTGGGCAGAAAACCGCTGCCCCAGATGCTTTTACCGGCATCGGGGAACTTCCCTCCGCTGGTGAGCACGACAAACCCGGGAAGGTTCTCATTCTCCGTACCCAGCCCATAGGTCACCCATGAACCCATGCTGGGGCGGCCAAGACGGGGAGAACCAGTCTGCACCAGCAGCTGAGCAGGCGCATGATTGAACTGATCCGTAGTCATGGCTTTCAAAAAACAAAGCTCGTCGGCGATAGTAGCCAGATGCGGCATGTGCTCGCTGATCCAGGCGCCGCTCTCCCCCCTCTGCTGAAAATGAGCCTGCGGTCCCAGCATCTTGGGCACACCCCGTATAAAGGCAAAACGTTTTCCCTCGAGCAACGACTGGGGACAGTTCTGCCCATCCAGTTGCTGTAGAGCAGGCTTATAATCGAATAATTCCAGTTGCGAGGGCGCGCCGGCCATATGCAAATATATGACCCTTTTGGCCCTGGCAGGGAACATAGGCATCCTGGGCGCCAAACTACCCACACCACCCGCCGGGCTGCCGAAACCACCCGCACCCCCTGCCACACCACCCGAACCACCCGCCACACCACTGGAACCCCCTCTCCCACAAGACTGTAAAAAAGATCCCAACGCCAGGGCGCCAAAACCCATAGCACAGTCCTGTAAGAAGTGCCGGCGGGTATACATACGCGTCACCGCCTGCTCGGCCTCTTTGAGTAATCGTTGGTTATGTAGCTCTTTGGAGGTCATGTCATGTTCAATTCTTGGTGATCACTTCATCCAGGTTTAATATAGCATTGGCTACCACTATCATGGCCGCCGTCGAAGGATTATTATGCGCTTCATCCCCACCCACCATCTCGAGGGTCTTCGAACCATCATTCCTAAACCGAAGATACGCCGTCTCATACAGCTGCTCCAGCGCAGCCAGGCTCGCATCCCCGATGGGATGAAACAGCACCGAAGCATAACCTTCCCGGATCGCTAAAGTCACCTGCGCCTTCCTCAGGTCTTTCGCAAAGCCCGCCTTCTCCATTTTATAGGCCAGCTGCCGCGACGCATCCAGGTACACCGAATCATTCAGCAAGGTCAGCGCCTGCAAGGGCGTGTTGGTTCGGATACGCCGGGCCATACAGACCTCACGTGCTGAACCGTCAAAGCTGATCATGGAAGGATACGGCGCTGTCCTTTTCCAGTAGGTATATAGGGCGCGCCGGTATTGATCTTCTCCATCGCTCTTACGCCAATCCTGTCCATTCCAGGGAGAGAGCCAGATCCCCTTGGGCTGCCAGGGCATCACACTGGGTCCAAAGACCTTACCACTTAACAAACCACTCACAGCCAGCGCCTGGTCCCGCACCTGCTCAGCGGATAACCGTACCCGGGGTGCCCGCGCATAAAATTTATTGTTAGGGTCCCGCTCCAGCTGTTGTGGCGTCACCTTTGAATCCTGGCGATAGGTAGCCGATAAAACGATCTCTTTTAACAACCGCTTTATGCTCCACCGGCAATCCGTCATAAACTTCCACGCAAGATCATCCAGCAGCGCAGCATGCGTCGGCTCGGCGCCTTGGGTTCCCAGATCTTCCAGCGTTTCTACGAGACCCGTCCCAAACAGCTGCTCCCAAAGACGGTTGACCATCGTCCTCGCCGTAAGGGGATTCTGCCGGCTGGTAAGCCACATGGCCAGCCCCAGCCTGTTGCGGGGCGCCGATGCAGGAAAGGGATTCAGGCTGCGGGGAGTAGCCGGCTGCACTTCCTTGCCCTTCACCAGCCAGTTGCCTTTTTCAAAAACATAGGTGGGACGATGCATGTCGGCAGGGTTGTCCATCATCACCGGCGTAGTAGGCACATCAGCCCGCATCAGGCTATCATACAGCCCCAGCATATCCGCATACCCCCGCTCACCCACCCCCGGCAGGCTGTGCGTAAAATGAAACCAGTCGAATTGCATGCCGCTGGCATCAGGGCCTTTCAGAAGAGCATTCTCGTAAGTAATATAAAGATCATGCGTACCGCTAAACACGGGCAAATTGATCGTAGCAATAGCCCATCCCTTTGTCACCTCCTGCCGGATCCCCTGCACCAGAACAGGACCATCTACCCTGTCGAGATGTATCGCCCACTTTCCCCCCGCAACATAACCTTGATATCGATAGATCAGCTGATCATGACCCTCCAATTTCACAGAACTCAACCGCGCAGCACCATGATTACGGAAGATAAGCCACTTCGTATCATTCAACGATGCATTGACGAGCCCATCCGCACGGAGGCCATTGATGGAAGGCTGCCACGTACGAAGAAACCACCTGACCTCATCCGCCTGCGCCAAAGACCCATGCTCCCGCACCCAATCCGTCACCCGCACCACATTTACACTGTCCCGGCCGGAAAATTGCCGCAGCAACGGATAATCCGCATACGAATCCTCATCACGGGTATCATTAAAGAACGCCATGAACTGATAATATTCATCATGCCGGAAAGGATCGTAAGGATGACTATGGCACTGTACACAGGCAAACGTAGTACCCATCAGCGCCTGCCAGGTAGTATTCACCCTGTCCAGTATAGCAGCCGTCCTGAACTCCTCATTGTCTGTCCCGCCTTCATCATTGGTCATCGTGTTACGCTGAAAGGCCGTAGCGATCAGCTGGGCATCCGTGGGATGAGGCAACAGGTCACCCGCCAGCTGTTCAGTGAGAAATTTATCATAAGGCTCATCCGTATTAAAAGCATTGATCAGCCAATCCCTGTACCTCCAGATGCTCCTGCTGTCATCCCGTTCATAACCCTTGGTGTCCGCATACCTCGCCAGGTCCAGCCAAACGGCAGCCCATCGCTCACCGTAGTGAGGAGAGGCCAGCAATGAATCCACGAGACGCTCATAGGCCCCCAAACTACTATCTTTCAAAAACATCGAAGCCAGCGAAGCCGAAGGCGGCAGACCCGTCAGATCCAGGCTGACACGCCGGAGCAACGTCGCCCTGGGCGCCTCAGGCGAAAGCTGCAAATGCACGCCCGAAAGCTTCTCCCGGACATAGTCGTCGATACCCCACGCGGCAGACGCAGCAGACGGCGCCTGCACAGGCACATAGGCCCAATGATCACCCCATTTGGCGCCCTGCTTTATCCAATCCCTTAAGATCTTTATTTCTTCCCCACTCAACGGCTCCTGCTTATACGGCATCCGGTCCTCCGGATCAGACAACGTGATACGTCTGATCAATTCACTGTGACCAGGATCACCGGGGATAATAGCAAATTTGCCGGACTTGACCTTGGATAATGCGTCAGTGCGGAACAACAGGCTGAAATCACCTTGTCTTTTCACGCCACCATGACAGACGATACATTTTTTATTGAAGATAGGTTTGACCTGGGTGTTGAAATCCACAGGCCGCTCTCTAAAGAAGAGCAGATAGCAGGGGACAAGGATGAGAAGGATAATGCCCGCTGCGACCACCGGCAATCGTTTGCTTCGGAAACCCATCGCGTTAAATATAACTATTTCCGGAGCCAAAGCCAAATTTGGCCACCCAACCCTGAAGGCTGGACCAAATCATAACCCCTCTTTTTGCAGCCACGCGCCAATCAAAAACCCTCTTTCTGCAACCACGCCAATCGCGCAAGGATCTCCAGCAGCCCGGCCTGGTCCAATAATTTTTTCACAGGCCGCGGACCCGCCAACCCCTGCTCATTCATCTCGGTCTTATAAATACCATCGACATCCGACATAAACGCCCGTAAATATACCTTATTCCCATCCACACGATATAGATCCTGGTACCCACGCATCAGCACAGCATTGAACCAATAGTTATCCGGAAACCGCCCGCCTCGAAAAAACTCATCCAAACTCGCAGCCGCCTGCCGCTGCGCCTCCGCCAGGTACTTCTTCTCACCGGTGATCGTAAACAAAATAACATTCGCCTGCAGCATAGTACCCGTGTTATAAGTATATAGCCGCTTCGCAATCTTTCTATCTTTCGTCTTGATATTATCGTAATAAGTCCCATCGGGCCCCTGCAACCATTTATTCGTCCAGTCATACAACACCAACGCCGTATCCAGGTAACTACGCTCCTTCGTAGCCTTGTATAGCTTCAACGCCAGCAACACACCGGGACCATTGGAACAGGTATTCTTGGTGGAATGGTCCCCCTCCTTCCAGTACAAACCGCCCCCCGTCACCGTGTCGAAACCCGACATCATAAACCGGTAGATCTCCACAGCCTTTCTCAAAAAGACCTTCTTCTTCGTCCGGTCATACCCATCGATGTACGCCAATCCGATCCATTGATTATCGTCATAAAATCGGTCGCCGCCTCCCTGCTTGACGACGTACGAATCATAACCGGCAATACCGCCCTTCAAACTATAGTACTTATCGATCGCCGCCATCACAGGCTCCATATACCTCCCACGAGGCTGCAACACCTCCATCTCATTCGCCGCCTGAAGAAGCGCGCACAGCGGCCACAGGTATGAGTTAGGCTTTTCATCCGCGTCTTTGTTATTCGTCTCCGTAAAAAGCCCCGATGCGTGATCATAATAATACTTATAGATCCGCTCATTCAAAGCCTGCATCCGAACACTGGCCGCATCAGCCATACCCGCACCAGCGCGATCCGATCCCACACCCTGCCCAAACACACCCAATGCAAAAAACATCAAACAAAACAAACAAACAAAAACACGCATAATAAAAACTTATTTAAAATAGCTGCCCCTTCTTCAGCTCCGCCAGGGCCTCCACCAGCATAATACCACTCAGCTGGATGGTCAGGTCCGTACTGCTGCCCGGCGCCTTATCCCAGGCGCTGCCAAAAAGAAGGCTGCTCTTGTTGGTTCCCTTACTCCACAAACTCTCTCCATTCGCCCGGAGAAAATTGATATAGCTTGTCTTCTTCGAACCATCGAAGGTCGCCTCCACTATCAGCCGGGTGAAATAGCGGACAAAGATCCCCTTGAACAAACCTCCATCACCACCACCCTCATCCTTCAGGATACCATTGCTGGTAAGAAAGCCGCTGTTCTGGGTAAAATCCGCCGCCTGCAGTGCATCGCTAAGATACTGCGAACTGCCGGTGTTTTTATACAATTCGAGGGCAGCCCCAATAAATGTTCCCTGGTTGTAGGTAAACTTCCAGTCCGTGTTCTTATTACCGTTTTTGTCAATATTATCATACACCAGCCCGCTGTTGTTGTCATAGAGCGTCGTGCGCATCCAGGCATAGATCTTTTGAGCCCATTGCAGGTCTTCGTCAGCACCAAACGCCCTGTACCTCCGCGCAGCCAGTATAGCCGCCGGCAAATTGGAAGGCGCATTCTTGGAAGGATTGTCCTTACGCCACCAGATACCGCCACCCAGCTGATCGCTCCAGCCGCCCTTTATATCGCTCCACAACGTATCGCAAACCCCTTTGAACCTCGCATCATTGGTAGCCGCAAAAGCACGCAGACAGGCCAACGCCATCCACTCCATATCGTCATAGTAATAATTGATAAACGTATTGCCGTTCTTCGCCCTCACCCCCGTCAACAGATCGTTCATCTGCCCCTTGATACCCGAAGAAGGATTACGCAGATAAGCATCCACCAGCACATCCAGGGCATGCGCCTGGGGCCAGTACTGCGCCCAATCGCTGGCAGTATTGCTGCTGAGATAATATTTGCCGGAAGCGGACCAGAAATAATCCAGTGACTTCTCCGCCGTATCGGCAATGGCCGGCCAGTTGTAGCTGATCGTACCGCTACCGGGAGGCAGCACAGGCGGGATGTCGTCATTCTGCTTCAAACAGGAACAAAAAAGGACCAATGCCACCCCCAAAAAACATCGTTGCAAAAACAAAAACATATAATAATATTTGATTAATCTACTCTTTCTGATAATTGATCGTATACGCAGCATCCGTCGCCCGCAGCGAGACCCAAAAGTCCGTCACCGAACCATCGGTCAGATAGGTCTTGTCGAATTTCCAGCTCCAGTCGAACGGGCTGCCGTTATTGGCGTCGAAGTTGATCGTCTTGTACGTCAGGGTATGCGGGTATTGCCCATCCTGGCTGGGACTGTCATTCGTTGCATAGTTGAGCCACTGATCCTTATCCCCCGTGCCATCATTAATGACCATTTTGTACTTATAGCGGTCTTCCCGGCCCCACGGCTGCATGATCAGGTTGACAGTATACCCGTTATAACGCCAGACGCCGTTGGACGTATAAGGAAGGGTGAACCAGAAGGTGTTGCCCTGGCAATACCATAATTGAATGGACTTTATCTCCACCATGCTGCCGCTGATCAGGTCGAAGTTGAGCCGGATACGCACAACTTTGGATGCGCCGGTAAATGTATTCGAGCCGTCAGGTACGATACCATGATCATCGGCGATGTAAAATTTCCTGGCAGTGCCTGTCTTCCCATCCACGAACTGATAGGTGCCGGCGCTAAGCTGCGTATAGATCTCGAATACACCGTCGGGATTCCGCCGCATCTGCAGGGCATTGTTGATATCGGCGCCGCCTTCCGTAGCCGAACCCGTGATATACAACGTCGTAGGAGGATTGTCAAAACCCGCAGGTCTTTCCAGGTCGATGGTCCGGAACTCTTTTGCCTTCACTCTGTTACTGCCCTTGGATGAAAAGACGGTCCATATGAACTTCTTCCGCTCGAAAAAAGCAGCGCCACCCAGGGCAGCGATCTTATTGAGATCTCCATGTGACAACGTCAACATGTTCTGGATACCCTTGCCATCGGACACCTGCGTATAAAAAGGTTTCGAAAAATCACCACCCACCTGGTCGAATGCCACCTCATACAGCACCAGCGAGCCGTCTTCCGCCCTGGCCTGCTCCCATTGAAACACCTGCGTCGGATTGGCCTTCGGGTCCAGCTTGAGATATTGATTGTCCACCGGCGTATACAGCGTTGGTACGGCCGTTACATTGAGGTCGATGCTGCGGGTGTCCTTTTTGCAAGCCCCCAGCAATAGCAGCAACATAGCAGGTAAGAATATCTTACAGTTCATATGACATATTTTATTTATTGATAATTCGGGTTTTGCCCCAGGTGAGAGTTTTTCACCAATTCGGATGACGGCACAGGCCAGAGATAATGCTTGTTCTTGTCAAAGGTCCGCAGCTGCATACGGATATAACCGTTGTCCGTAGCAGGATCCCCATACTTCGCGCCATGCACCCATCCATTCATGACATTCTCCGCGATCCTCCAGCGACGGATATCATCTACCCGCAATCCCTCGAAGGCAAACTCGGACCTCCGCTCATTACGGATAAT
>Ga0105240_10001575_pt1 | contig 38691 bp, 41 predicted proteins | sample KBSC54metaG_FD_80426 | JGI IMG/M metagenome (GOLD analysis project Ga0105240, IMG submission 80426) | Corn rhizosphere microbial communities from Kellogg Biological Station, Michigan, USA - KBS C5-4 metaG | ecosystem: Host-associated > Plants > Roots > Rhizosphere > Soil | place: Michigan, USA... | reverse complement strand
TTTCCGTTATATCAGCTTATCGAGCCACGATCGAAAGAACAAACAACTAAACGACAGGAAATGAAAACGCGTACAATCCCCAGGTGACTCGACCACGCTTGCTTGCGCTCGCTCCAAAAGCGTTATTTACCTCTTTCTTCACGACCCCACAGCAAGGAAGGCTGTCACAGAACTTTGACTGGGAGCTCAGCACCATACTCGCTCTCAACCCGGCACTTAAGAAGCAATTAGCCATGGCCGATGCTCTGATCACCACCTGGGACAGCCCAGCCTTCGGAGACGAACTGATGGAGATCGCGCCCAGGCTTCGCATCATTGCTCATTGTGGAGGAGAGGTGAAGAAGCGATTTACCGGATCGCTTCTCGATCGCCTGGCGGTTACCACCGCGCCCGAGCCGATGGGCCGCGCCACTGCCGAACTGGCTGCGGCGCTTCTTCTTTATTGCGGGCGGGGCATCGATCACCATCGGGCGAGGCTGCGCAAGCCGAACAACGAGATTTACGAGCACGTGCACCTGTTCGGTACGCCCGAATCTCTCATCGGCCGCGAAGTCGGCATGCTCGGTTTTGGCAGAATCGGCCGCAAAATCGTGGACCTGCTCCGCGGGTTTGATCTTCGCTGGCGGGTCCATGATCCTTACGCTGGGAGCGAGTTGGCGCAAAAATATCCAGTCGAGTTTGTCAGCCTCGAATCGTTGCTCAAGGCTTCTGATCTTCTGGTGCTGGTTGCCGCCCTGACCGACCAAACGCGAGGAATTCTAGACCGAAACAAACTAGCGCTCTTACCAGACGGGGCAACCATTATTAATGTCGCGCGCGGCGACTTGTTAGACCTGGATGCGCTAACCCACGAGGTTGAGAAAGGGAGGCTTGGTTGTGCCCTGGATGTAAGTGATCCAGCCGAGCCGCTCCCGCCGAACCATCCTCTGCGAACAATTCCTGGCGCAATCCTCACGCCTCATATTGGCGGCGGCACCGAAAAAGCCCGCCACGAAATGGCTGACGATCTCATTGACGACCTGGAGCGATTCTTCCGGGGAGAGCCCGTGAAGAACCGCGTGACCCCCGACATGCTCGCGAGGATGACGTAGATGATAAAGGTCAGCTTTTCAACCCTGGCGTGTCCCAGCTGGACTCTCAGTCAGGTCCTCGCAATCGCTCAACGTGAGGCCTATGATGGTGTGGAGTTGCGTTTCCTTCGCGGCGAAGATTCACTTTGGAAGCTCTCAGAATTTCAGAAGTCCCAGATCGCAGACACGCGAAGAACCATTGCCGATTCAGGTCTCAGAATCTCGTGCCTGGATACGAGCTGCCGTTTCGATTCTCCTCGGCTGGCCGACCGGCAGGCGTGGGTTTCTGAAGGCGTTCGCATGGCTGAACTCGCACAAGAGATTGGCGCACCCGGAATTCGCGTCTTTGGCGATCGCGTTCCGCCGGAAAGCGATCGTGAGATGACTCGGGCCTGGATCGTTGATTCCTTGCATTGTCTCGCCCGGCAAACCGACAAGTCGGGGGTCGAGATATGGCTGGAAACACACGGTGATTTTTGTTGTGCGGCTGACGTGCAACCTGTACTTGCGGCGTGCCCCGAAATTGCTCTTGTGTGGGACCCTGTGTCGGCATTCGTCGAAGCTGGTGAAAAACCCGAACAAAATGGCCTGCCGCTCCACTCCGCGATTCGCCACGTTCATATTAAGGATGTCCGCAATGTAAATAGCAGGTGGATTCCAGTCCTAACCGGGGCCGGCGAATTTCCACTGAATGATCTAGGCAGAGTGCTTTCTGAAATCGGTTATTGCGGGTGGCTCTCTTTCGAATGGGAGAAGAAGTGGCACCCCCTCATCGAGGAACCCGAAATCGCCATTCCTCATTTCGCGCAGTGGCTGCGTAGCAACTGGCAAACTCATTCTCTAAATCAAGCCCGCACGCCTGGAGTTGGTGCATGAAACAGTTCTTATTTGTTGTTGTCGTCGTTATCCTGAACGCGATCTGTGCTGCGCAGTCCAAAGTTGCCGCTACGAGTATGTATGCCAACGTTGCACCCCCACTCGACACAGATCCCAATGCGAAGTTTTGGCGCGACGCAAAACCGATTTACGCCGAAGTGAATTCACAGGGAAAGCCGCTTCCGGAATATCGCACCGTGATTCGCTCTCGCTGGACAAGCACGGACATTTATTTCCTGTTTGCCTGTCCTTACCAGCGGCTTTCCGTGAAGTCTTCGCCAAAGACAGAGCAGGAGACCTATGAACTGTGGAACTGGAACGTTGCCGAAGTTTTTCTCGGATCAGATTTTTCCGAGATTAAGCGCTACAAGGAATTCGAAATCTCTCCGCAGAACGAGTGGGTAGACCTCGACGTAAACCTTCGCAATCCGCATCACGAACAAGGCTGGACATGGAACTCCGGTTTTGAGCATCGGGCACGCATTGATGAGAAGACTCACACCTGGTATGCAGCCATGCGCATTCCGTTTGCTGCGATCGGCTCCCGACCAGTGCAGCGTGGAACTGAGTTTCGGGCAAACTTCTATCGCACCGACGGCTCGGGTGCAGACGGAAAAGCGGTCATGTGGCAGGCAGTCCTGAACGCTACGTTCCATGTCCCCGAGCGTTTTGGCCTGCTGAAACTTGAGTAAGAGGGAGAATATCGAAAGCAAACCAAAACGCACTCGCGGTGGGCATTAGTGAATGTAGGCCCCGTCGGGAAGCAGGACCTGAACTGGCCACAACTCGCTTTTTTGTTCCACAAGTTCCGACCACTTGAGGGTTTTTGAATTCCCTTGAACGAACCTTACGGCCGGCAAAGTCTCTGCAACAGCGCTCGCTAGAGTCGCGGCATCCCCGTCGCCAGTAACAGACCACTCGACGTTTAAGGCTGACTTGCTTTGGGCGAATCTCTTTGCGATCTCTAGGTCCTCGATCATCTGTAGAAAATAGGGGCGACCCGTCAGAATTGAGTTGTACACATAGTCTGCCAAGACGCTAGAGAGCGGATTCATATAGGCGTGATCGAAATCCAGATTTCCGAGGGAGGGATCATCCGGGGACAAGGCTTTGTACGGCATGCGCGTCTCTCCTAGCCCGCGAGGATCGATTGAAATCACGTCGTAACCTGAGTTGACGTATGGAATGACTTGCGGCCAATCCTTCAGCGCAACTTTGCCATCCTCCCCCAGCCAGAACAGAATACGACTCGAAGACGGATTCCTCTTGTGAATCCAAAGCAACGGTATTTCGAGCCCATCGCTATGGCGCAACAGGTACCGTTCGATCATTACATTGCGCCACTCGGAGCTCCCTACCTGCTCCCATCGGATCTCGCCCGGCGAAAGGCCTCCGCCTTCGAACCGACGGATTGTCCAGTTCGCGATGTCTGGATGAAGGCCTGAATAGTAAAGCTGCTTCAGCGTTGTTTGATCGTGCACAGCTTTGTGCGCGAGGTAAAAGCGGCGAATCGAATCCAAGATGGAGTCGGCGTCTGGGTAATCGACCATCACCTGTCCAGTGCGCGTGCATTGCAGTGTGGCGTCGTCTAATTCTTTTTCCGGGCCAAGATCTCTCCGGCGCGGCATGCCATTAAAATGATCGAGAAATTCGAGCGCCGCCTCCTGATTCTCCGGCGAAAACTGATGGTCATGGTATCCTTCGCGCATTCCGATGCGCTCGCCATAGCCAAAACGCGTGTACAAATCGCTGACTTCGCGAAACGTCTTGTGTGTGCCCTCAATGGGGAAAAAGTCCAGCACCGCAGCCGCCACGAACACCGGACGCGGATACATCAGCAGCAGCAAACCCGGGTGGTCCATGCCGCTCGAAATCATTTCATACAGATCCTGCTCGGGATCACTATCCGGATCCTTAAAGATGCGGTTAAAAACTCGCATGGGAAGGGCCGTGATGTAACAAGAGGGCGCTGCGACCTTGATGCGGCGATCCAAGGCGGCGATCAACGTGGCCTGAAATCCACCGCCGCTCGTCCCGGTGATGTTGATTCGCTCGGGATCAACGTCGGGCCGGGTGAGCAGATAATCGACCGCGCGTATCCCGTCCCATATTTCCCAGCGCGCGAGGCTCGTGCCTGCGAGATAGGCCAGATTGCCCATCACCGCATGTTCGGCGCAAATCAAGTTGTAACGACTCTTGTGATTTTTCGCGTCCCAGAACTGGCTGCGTTCGGCTTGTCCCGGTGGGTCCCAGGAAATCACCACATATCCGCGTTGCACTAAGTGTTGGCAGAGCGCCTGGTAATGCGCCTTGCCATTGGTTGCGTGTCCAACAGGCACCAGCACTGCCGGATGTTTTCTTGACTGATCATCAGGAACATAGAGGAGCGCCGTGACATAGAGTCGCGGCATGCTTTCAAATACCAGCTTCTCAATGTGGAAGCCGTCCATCTGAATACGGCCGGTGATTCGCGCATTTAGCGCGGTCTTCTGCCCAGGCAGACCGCCAATCATGGCAAGAAGCTTGGTTCGCAGTTGCTCCTGTGTCCGAAACAGGTCTTCTTGCGTTCGTATGTCTTTCCATGCCCGGCGGCGCGCATCGTCCTCGTTCCAAGCCATCTCTGTCTGGTATTTCAGATACCCGCTAATGGTTGGCCCCTGGGTTGTGACCGATGGGAGCACCCGGAAGACTTCTGCCGGCGGCCCCTCTTGTGCAGCAACCCAGGCCGCCGTCCCAAGCACGGTTACAAATAGAAAAAGCTTCATTTTTCCTCAGCCGGTGCGAATGCACCGAGGGAAGGTTTATCGCGTTTTCTGCCCGCAAGGTCGCGTTGCGGCAAATTCGAGGCATCTCCCCAGCCAACAAGCAGCTTCGCGTCCCCGCGCGGCCGAAAGTCGGGCCGGTTGGGATTGAGCCGCCACCACTTGCCTTCAATGACGACCCAGGGTTCATTCCCGTAGCGCACGAACTCCTTCGCGGCACGGTCCTGCGTAATTCCTGTAATGATCCCTGGACCCTCCGGCAGGTGCGTCGCGAGCGCCTTCATCGAGTCCGGCATCGCGCGAACGGCGTCTCCCCCGTCGTTCTCGTGATAAGCAACTGTGTTCACCGCGTTGAAAAGCGCATCGAAGCGGTAAATGCTGGTGTTGAACACTTCTATCGAACTCGGCTGGTCATTGATCAAGATGTTGTTGCGCAATTCCGTGCCCCAGCTGCCATTTCGCGACTGCATGGCCGCACGGCCGGGATTGTTCATCAAGACGGTGTTGTTGCGAATAAGGTTGTGGCTGCATCCCCAGAGCGGCAGATCATCGGGCCCCTTCACCTGCTGGGGAGAATCGGGCCCAGGCTCTTCATAGGCTTCGTCGTACGGATTCTGATCGTTCCACTGTGCGATCCCGTGGTTGCGATTGTTGTAAATGAGATTGTTCTGGATGAGCGAATCCTGTAATCCTGCAAGATTCAGGGATCCTCCGCCCACACGGCCGTTCTCATTCATTACATTGTCTTCAATGATGAAATTGACCCCGCGTCCGTCGGGAAAATTGTTCTTGCCGAATTGCTCAGTGGCCAGCTTCACCAGGCCGGCTGCCCACTCACGGGTTGGCTGCTGTTTCGGATAATCCTTGAACTCAGGTCGCTTCGCCAAGTCTTCCAAGGAGCTGAGTGGATCGAGATTGCACTGCAATCCGCCGCTGCTACTTCCGAAAAAAACATTCCGCCGAATCACATAATCATCCGAACCATTGCTGACATACGCAGAATGCTCCATCGCGGAAAGCGCGAACAGGTTGTCCTGAATGAGCACGGTATGCGTGTCGCGGCTATGCATTCCCCATTTGCGATGGTTATGCGAGAAATTTCCGACAAAAACAACATGATGGACTTGCTTGCCGGTGTTCCGGAACTCGCCATCCAACATGATGCCTGCTCGTGGCCCCGTCGGCGGCTGCCCAGGAACATTGCTCCCGGCAATGTTGAAACCCTGGATCACCACATGGTGCGCTGCTCGCAGCAGGATCATCCAGTCCGGCACACGCGATGCCTGATCGATCACAACATCACCCGGCTCTCCCATGGCTTTGAAAAGAATATAGCGGCCATCCCCAGCTGAAGTCTTGTCTTCCATCACGAAGCCGGCGTAGTGGCCGGGCATGACCGCCACCAAATCTCCCCCCACGGCTGCATCGGCGGCATCCTGGAGCGTTTGGAAAGTCGCGAACACCCGATAATCGTGCGGTGGACCGTTGACATCAGCTCTCAAATTCAATTGAAGTGAGGGGACACGCATTCTTTTGCTTGGTTTCCCGGAGGCATCGACGACCAAGACTCGCCGGTAGCGTTTCTGAATCTTTATTGAATGCGCGACCCATTCATCAGAATTCAGCGTGTGAAAAAAGACAGGAGATGAATCCTTCGCCTGCGCGCTGTGGAGTCCGGCAATGGCCAGAAGGAACACAATCGCTGAGCGTGAGGACCGTTCGTGGACAAGCATAAGCCAGGGAAAGCAACTCTAGCAAAACTGTCGTTGTCTTTCCATGAGAAAATAAACGAAAGAAATAGAAACCTAGGCCTTGAAGTTTACCCCTCAAATTCGGCTTCTTCGGGCTGCGGATGTACCCTCAGCTTTCTCTCTTTCCACCTTGGCTGACTGGAACCAAACCGCCGAAGACTGGGGGTGCTTGTTACAACTTGCCCCTGAGAGCTGCTTCTGCGTTGAGATCGACGGCAATGTCGCCGCAACGGCCACCCTGTTGTGCTATGGCCAGGAGCTGGCTTGGATCGGGATGGTGCTTACCCATCCTGAGCATCGCCGCCAAGGCTTGGCGCGCAGATTACTGGCTCATGTGATTGAGCATGCTGACAAGATGGGAACTCGCACGTTGAAGCTAGATGCAACGGAACACGGGCTGCCCTTATACGAGCAGTTTGGTTTTGTTTCCGAGCAGCGAGTCGAACGTTGGAGCTCACAGCCGGCAGAGTTCTCGAGGACCCCAAGGACCGGCTATAACCTTCAGGACTGGCTGCGCGCCGATTTGGACGCATTCGGGGCCGACCGCTCGAACTTGCTGAACGCTTTACTTCGAAAAGGAAATTGCTTTTTGAACGACGCGGGGTACTTGCTCACAAGAGCGGGTCGCAACACAATGCATTTGGGCCCGCTCGTAGCGATGTCGCGGGAGTCGACCCGAGATCTTCTTGAGTCTGCTATCGCGAGTGCCGACCCTGGGGCTTGGAGCTGGGATTTATTGCCTTCGAATAAGGATGCCCTAGCCCTTGCAACCGAATTAGGGTTTTCTCCTGCCCGGCGACTGGTACGCATGAGCCGCGGAGCCAAGCTTCAATCGAATGACGCAATGATCTTCGCCACGGCTGGATTTGAGTTCGGATGATAGGGTTTTTCGCGGTGCGCAATGGCGATCACCCAGGACTGAATCCAATGAAGACTTTCCCGGCGTGCGGAAGTCGCGGGGGGGGGTCCACAAGTTCAAATGGTCCGTCCCAGGTAGACCGCTTGCGGTCGGCACGGCGTTGATAGCGTCGCGAGTTTCCTTTGTCCGGTTCGAGAGAACCGCAGGCGGGCTTTGGGTGTCACGATTGAGCAGCGGGTTCAGACGGCTTAAAACTGCACAGTTGTAAGCCGCCCAAACCCTTCTCCACTCGAAAGCATGTCAGTGATGTTCATGCTCTGCCAAATGGGAGCTGAAAAACAGGAAGAAGTTGGAACCGACTTCAATCGCCCGTCCCGCAGCTTCTGCTGCATCCATTTTCTCGGACGAAGTAATGCCACTACTCCCATCCGTCGCTGGCCAGTCATTCTGATCCATCACCAGGATTGGCCGTACTTCCCACCAGATCGCGCCTGTGGTTACGAAGTTATCGTCTACCACATGACTGTGATTCGGAGTTGGCAGGAAAATGGGTGCCTTTGGAGGGCCTGTTTTTTTCAAAGCCGCCAGGGTGACAGACAGATCCACTGACGAAGCGTGCATGGTACATGTTCCTGGTACGGGATGATTGGGGTCGGGGCATTGCGTTGTGATCGCGGGATTTACTTTTGCTTTCCAAGCCTCAGGTATCGCACCGAACAATTTGATCAATACTTCTCCCAGACGCCGACCGCACAGTTCCCCGCGCCGCCCGCCATTAGGGCATGGCATCGCGTCTTCGGGGTTTTGGTCATTGTCTACAGAGAACATGGGTACCAGGACATACAGGTGCGCCGTTTTCTCGATCTTGCCGCCAGTTGGATCCTGAGTTGGCTCGGTCACCGGTTGGCAGATTGGCACTTGCATCTCGTTGGGGTCAGACTCAGCGGGAACCCCATTGAAATCTAGATCCAATCTTGGCTGGTCCACACAGTCAAAGTTCTGCAAGTAGGTAAAGGTGACCAGCCGGTTTGCACCGAAGCCGTGGGTTTGATCATTGGCGAGTTGCCCTCGGGCGCTGATAGCCGCACACGCGAAAGCAAGCAGTGCCATTAATTGAAGATATGCACCGGTCATGTTTGCTCCTTCTTTCCGCCCCGTCTGCGAAGGAACGCATTTGTTGATGTGGACTGGCCGTACCGCCCCCAGCTCAGCCCAGAAGTGCCGCGAGCGAGCTGGTTAGAACTTCAGGCTGATCAGGTATTGAACGAGATCACTCTTTTCTCCGTCAGTCAGTCCCAGGTTCATGCACGTGTTGTAGTGGTTGACGACGGCATTTAGATCAGCGAAGCGTCCGTCGTGATAGAAGCCGCCTTTGAAGTGGGTTGAAATCGCTCCAATTGGTGAGGTTCGGTAGTGGTGGTCTGGTCCGCGGTCTGACTGGAAGCTATCGATGCAAACATCCGTGGGTTGATGGAGATTCCATCCCGGCTCCGTCCAAAGAGGTTCTGCATGACAGTTGTTACAACCGGCTTTACCGCTGAACAGTTCATCGCCTCGTGCAGCAGCAGCCGAATCAAAATGTACCGTCGGATTCGGCGCTGGTATCGATAGTTGATAGAGCTGGAGCGCAGCGAGCTTGGAAGTGATGCGATCATCGTCTGGGTTGATATGAGGCAGGTCGCCGAAGTTATTTGCGGCAGCGATCGGAAATTGCGACGCATCGTTCAAACGCGGATCGAAGAACCTTCCTTTGCCATGCATTTCAAGATTGGCGACGAACGCATTCCAATGCGGTACGGAGCCCCATCCGATCCATGTGTGGAGGTTCACTCCTCCAAGGCCGAATGCAGGCGGGATGAGTGATGCCCCCGAGACATTCGTGCCGGTCACCTCGCCATCCGTGATTTGCTGGGGATTGAATGCTTTTCCATCCAAAAGCAGTTCGGCATCGAACTTCCCTGCCCCCCAACTGTTGAGCACCTTTCTGACGGTCGCCTGATCGGTGGAAAGCAGGGTGGCAATCGAGCCCAGGTCGGGGGCTAGGGCGACAATGGCTCCTACGTTCAAGTCACGGTTCGGCCACCCGTCCAGGCGATGTCCGATGCAACCGGTGCCGGGGTTCGGGGTAACTTGCCCAAAGCACAACCTGGGATTGGCGTTGTCGACCGTGGAATGGCAAAGAGCGCACTGAATGCCGACGGACTTCAGCGTCCCAGACGAGTTGAAGAAACCCGTCACACCTATGACGGCATTCAATTTGAGCAGCGCAAGCGTGATCGCTGGGTCGTTGAGATTGATTTTCCCTTTCTCAATCTGTTGGACAAGGTTGCTGGGGAGTGCATCGACGTCCACTTTCAAGCCCACGGCCAAGGCAGTCGCTGGACTCACTCCCGGGCCAACTCCGCCAAGTCTGGCACCTTCAATGGCTCGATGAAGCTTTAACGTATCTCCCCAAAAGGCTTCATCACCGAAAGTGTCAAAGCGGAAGGTATGCTCTCCCGCTTGCAGCTTGCGTGTTGCATTTTCGATAACGGAATTCTTATTCGTGCTCTGTGCGCCCACCGGGGCCGAGCGAGTAGTGGCGATGATCCCGGCTACTACAAAAACCGCGATGGAGATAATCAAAGAAGAGCGAACTTTTGGTTGAAACATCGGCAGCCTCCTGAAGACTTTCGTAATGATGGAGGAGAGTTGGTGGAATTGTGGGCAGCCTCAATACACGCTTTCCACCTCAGGAGGGCCTCTGGTCAAATAGCACTGGAACCGATTTTGACTCTGCAACAAAACTGCCTGACTTTCTAGACATCTTTCTGCGGCCTTGGACGCGTGCGGGACGATCTAGTTCGCAGAGGAGTTCGGCAGCCTCAGATTAGTACGCGCGACTAAAAGGTTGTTGGTTGATCATCTCTAGCGTGTAAAAACGGTGCTAGATTCTCTGCGAGACAAGTGGCGGCCCGATGGAGGTCAGGCAATTTGCAGCGGGAGGTAAAGAGATTGTCATCTATTTGTGATCCCACTGGCTGAGTTCCTTCACGAATCTTTTTTGAACCGTCACTCCGGCGGCTTCAGTCGATTTGTTCGATCCTCTAGCATGGGGGAGCGCATCTCCGGCCGCCCGTCGGCAGTCCACCCCTTGCGCCAACTCGTCAAGGACTTTCCAGTGCAGGGAAATGGAACGAAGCGATACCCGACTGCATGAACAGTTTGCAGAAAGGCGGGATGGGTAGGATCATCCTCAAGCTTACGCCGTAAGTGCCCGACGGCGTTGTCGACCGTTCGACCGTTCACCCGTTCACGTTCGGGCCAAACGGCTTCGAGGAGTTCTTCGCGAGAAAAAACACAGTGGGGATTGTCGACAAAAAACTTTAAAATTCTGAATTCCAGGGCGGTTGTGGGTACGATTCGACCCGAGCGTCGTATTTCCATTCGATCAAAATCGATCTCAATTTCACTAAATATCGCCACTCCTTTCCTTTCCAAGGCGACACCTCACGTCCCCCGTCGAAGATAGAGCAGTCTCATCTGCGAATTGTCAGCGAGGAGTTAAATCGGAAAGCGTTCTATTTGCGGCTTCGCCTCGGCAGAGGGTATCAGCACATGCGAGATCGTGTTTGCGAGTGCCAGGCATGTCGAGCCACTCGCAAACATCCACGGCGGGCATGAAGAGGATGCATCGCGGTTTGTCGGGGTTGGAGTTGGGTTGAACATCCCGCTAGCCCTCATGCTCAGGTTTCTGGTGCGAGGCGACGGGAGCGTTGTAAGCGAGGTAGTCGCGCCACACCGTCGCCGCAAACTGTCCGGCAAAGGTCTTGTAGGCCCCATGCGCGCGAAGGGCAGCAATCAGTGCCCATGCGGCAAAAAAAACGAGAAGGGCTCCGTATCGCGCAGTCACGTGGCAGTCGAGTCCAAGGGCATAGCCGATGAACCAGAATGCGATCAGAAGCACGGCAGAATACCCCAGATCGATAGCGCGCCTGGTCAATAGACCGGGATGAGTTCTGAGCAGAAACAAGGACATGTTGGCAAGAAGCAAGAGCGAGACCACGACACCTAGGACCGTTGCACCTGCGGATATTTCGCTTCGCAAAATTGCGGTCGCCCCGAAACCGAGCCAATAAGCAAAGCCCAGAGCGAGCACCGATACCAGGCCCCGCGTTAATGCATACATCCCTGGAATTGTTCCGCGTAGCTGACGGCTTTGCCTTGAATGAGGATCTGACGGGCTAGAAGGAACGCATTGTGTCGCACCTGGTCGATCGCCTCGTTGCCGACTTTGTCCACTTGCAGTTCCAGACCGAACTGCTCCTTCATTAATGTCTGAATGTTGGACTTGCAGCTCTCCGGTAGCTCCTTGTCGGTATTGTCCAAGTACATCTCGGAAGGAAACCGGCCCTTGTTCCCCCAGGACGGAAGCGCATTGGTGGCCAGACTATGGACCAGATGGCCCACGATATAGGCGAGAACGGCAGCAATGATCGCGCCGCTCCAGGTGCTCGAAGGCCACGTGTGTCTTACGAGACCAAAAGGCAGCCAGAGGATGGCAAGGAATGCCGCTCCGGGCACAAAATAGCCGTATATATCGTAAAAATTGAATTTCTCGATCACGCCAGTACACGATCAGCGACGACGATGCTGCATTTCTGAAAGCAGCGAATTTACCACATCGCGAACGCGATTGCGTCGGCTGGGAGGCAGTTGCAGAGCTCCAACCCGCTCGTGGCCGCCGCCCCCAAATTTCGCAAAGGTCTTGCCCAGGGGAATGCTCCTGAAATTGCGCCAGGGATTGCGCATTGCAGTGATTCTGATCCCACCGTCGGATCGAACCACGGCGATTGAATAACGAGCGCGAGGCTCGAAATAATAAGGAGCATATCGACTGATTACCTGGCCGCGTTTTGGCCTGGCATCAAAAACCGCGATTCCACCCTTCTCCAGCCGAAGCTTCGCCCTTACGCTTTCAAGGCCATTCAGAATGCTGCGTCGTATTCGGTCTTCACGATCCTTCACTTCCTTCAGGTCAGCCACATGCGCGAGATCATGATCCCGCATTCGACGCAGCAAGAATCGTGCGTAGTCTTGACCAGTATCGTCCTCAGCAGAGAGGGTGCGTGCGATCCGAAGGGCAGGCGCATCTCCGAGGATCGCTTCCTTCACCGATGAATATTTCGCCGCGTCTATCTTCTCGGCCCATAGAACCATATCTCGCAAATGCTGCTTATGCCCCAGAGACCGCCGAAGGCTACGGAAAAGCAGTGAGGCACAGGAGTTCGCCCGAACGTCAAACAAGATCCCAGGTTCCTGCTTGCGCCGCTCAAAGTCTTCTCGGGCAGAAGGAGACAAGATCGAAGTCTCGTGATGGTCGGCCCAAAACTCGGCTTGAGGGTGATAAAGAAAATCGACAATGGCGGCAGGCCGCTTTAGATCGGTAGAGAGCCAGCTGTCGCGCACCGTGTAATCCACTGGTTCGAAGTCCGTGATCTGCCAACCCTCGCTGGATTCGAGAAACTCCGAGGCAAGAACGGCGGAAACCAAGCCGTCGAAGCACGGGTAATGAAAATAAAGAGTCGACTTCCCCATCATCTCAGTTGTGTGCCCATTCAAAACATCTCACGCGAGTCTGGCAATGTCCAGTGGGTCTTGTTGTCATTTTATCCGAAGGATCCCTGAAGTCTCCGGGGGATGGAGACTCGAACTCGCGTCGTTCTGTGGCGTGTCAATACCAGACGTGAACAATGACCCGTGTTAGGGACTTGCCAGAGAGCGTGCAATTCACTTCAGATTGTCATTGAGTAACTTCGCAAGGCGTGCACCGGCCAAGGCAATTCGGTCCTTTGCGTCCTGCAGCGCTTGGTTGTAATAGGCGTCAGTTACCAAATAGGAACCGCTCGCAGGATGCGTTGCGGCGCCAATTGGATCAACATAGGCGTCCTTCTTGGCTAAGGTGAACGATTCAATCGCCCAGTCTTCGGGATCGATATCCACGAGCTCAGTGTCGCCAGGAGCCGGCAATAATTTTGCAAAATCCTCAGCATCCTCAAGTACCAGGTCCGGTTGCCCTTCTCCTGGCAAGTCGTCCCAGAAAGCATGCAGCTTGCGCGGTGCATTTTTGGAGTGCGTGCCCTCAAACTGCTTTTTCATTTTCAACGGAAGCTTGACATTGACCAGATTCCCGCCCAGATCTCCCTGTCCACCGAAGAATCGAACACTTCCGTGGAGGGGCTGATGAATATCGCCTACCAGATGCTCCAACCAGACAACATCATAGGCTTCAATATCCTCGTCTTCGCCTGAACCAATGGCCTGGCGCAACGCGGTGATTTGTGTGGCCGCATTCGGCGCAGGAGTATGGGCAACAGTAGAGCTATCGGACGCGAATCCCTTGTCTACAAAGTGCCAATAACCATGGCTGGCCTTGTCGGTAAATCCGATGTTCACGTCACTTGTCACCCCTGCGGGCGGAACATCAGAGTCAGTAAAACCCACATGTTTGATCGTGTCGGCCCAGGTCGCCGCGCGCATGAACAGGAACAAGTCGCGCTTATCCTTCGACAACCCTGGAGGCAAAGCTTTCACCCAATCATCGTAGCCGGCAACGGTTTTTCCGGTAGGAGTATCGAGAGCTGGCACCCGCTTCAATAGCACAAGGACGCGAGCTCGGGTGCTGGGATTTAAGTGTTGCCAGGCGACGTAAGCAACCGCCTCATGACCGGTATTTCCCCATCCCCAGACCCGTGTGCCCGGCGCAAGAACCAGAACCAGAAGCATCGCGAGTGGCAGGTTGGGCCATCTCGCTGGTATTGGGTATCCCCTCATTGATTCCTCCCCTGCCTCATCGCCAGCGACTCGACCGTTTTGCAAATACACCTGAAACGGATGTAGTTGCTCCAGAAAGGGACGTGGGACTCATCGCTTTGCCCTACGCGAGCACTTACGTCAGTGCGATAGTTCGGAGGAGTGTGCTCTCCGACGGCGCAGTTGAAAACTTTTTTTGTTTTTCTCACAAAAACGGAACAGAGCGTTTTGTTTCGAAGAAGAAGACACCATTCATCGATTCACGCAAACGTGGTTCTGGATTCTGTGTTACGAAAACAGAACAAGCTCCGAGGGCAATTGGCCTCAAACCGCTCCGATTACGCCTGAATTGACAGGCTCCGGACCCCGGGGGGCAAATTGGTTACTTTCGGTACATGGCTCGAGCCACCAATCCCACTCATACTTATGAATGGCGGAACTTGGGGTAGAAGTCATCGCTGGAGTTGTTGCATGCTCGATAGTAAGCAAGTCAAGAGCCTGGGGCTGCGTTTTGCCCGGGCCCTCCAAACGACGATCAAAACCGCGATCGTCTTTACCGTCGAGCACAAGAGTGCCGAGGGCCCGATTCAGCAAAGCTTCCTGCTGCTGAACAATTTGCTCAAAGACGTCGGTCAAATCACCTTCGGATTCGTGGAAAATCAGGTCATTCTCAATAATCTTCTAACCACCGATCCGTCTTTGCAAAAGCTCGAGACGGAGTTCTTAAAACGTGGAGTTGCGGCGGTGACCTTCGAGCCGGGACTCACACTGGGACGATATAGAAAGGTTATTCAGGTCCTGTCCGCCTCGACAGCTGCAATCGATGCCGCTGGTGGTCTCCTGACGTTTATCGACCAGAATGAGATCGAGGGTGTACGGATTCTTCCCGCCGCCAGAAATCAAAAAAAGAACCAAGACGGCGATACCATTCTTGAAACTGACTCCGAGTCGTACATACTTTCGAAGCAAAGCATAGAAGACCAGGCGCCGCGAGACTTTCTGGACTCCATCGATGCCCTGCTTGAGTCGGGCGGATTTGACCCATCCACGCGGACCGAAGTCCTCTCCACCTTCGCCACTCACGGCATGGATGGACCCGGATACGGAGTGCCCGTGGATGTTCCGAAACTTGCGGTCGTGAAGGACGGAGAGGTAATCGCACCTGCTGGAACATCCCATGGCAGTCCCGAAGACGTGGGCGGCGGCGGTGCCCCCCTCAACGCCCTTCACGCCGCGGCAGGACAAGGGCAAGTCATCGCGCATTCAGGCGCTGCACGGCCCTATGCTCCCGCCGGTCGATCGGGCAACTCAGAAGGCTTTGACGATGGCGCGGCCGGTACCACCTCCATTGCGTATGGGAATCCAACGAGCAGCGATGCCGCGGGCGCAGGTAGCGCCTGGCCCGGTCGCGCCAGAAACACGAGCGCAGGTCCGAGTACGTTTCTTGAACTCGTCGAGGCATCCGTACAGCGATCCTTGCAGCAGGACAATGGCGATCCCAGCAAGTCCTATGCTTCGTTAGCTCGAATCTTGCGCAATACGGGAGTAGATAAAATTCTGGATCAGTTCCCTGCCGAGCGGCGACAGGAACTCGCAAGCTTACCTCCCGAGCGGCTGGCCGCCGAGTACATCGAGGACACGGCATTGAAGTTGGCTGGACTTAAAATCCAGTCCAGCGAAAGCACATCGCGCAAAATTCTGGTGGAAGAGGAAGTGGTCTTTCTGCTCGGACGGAGTCTTCAGGCTACTCACATGGCCGACCGTTTGGCGCAAAAGCTCACCAAGTTCATCCAGGACTTTGCCATCCCGCCGCACATCCAGGAAAAGATTCGTGAAGAGTTGCAGTGGACTTCGTTCAATAGCACCAAGAAGTATTCCCGACTCATGGAGCTGAGGCGATTTTCAAATATTGAGTTTCGACGCCTCCAGGAGTTTCTGAAAGAAATCGTGGCCCAGCGTGATCTGGAGCGCGCCACAGCCCTAGTCAGCCACTACTTCGACTTCCTCGATGACCCCGGGGCGACGATCGAGAGCGGTGATTTAAGCCGGGCTCCGAATTTGTTGGGCACGGTGCCCCTTACGAACACCGAATTCACATCCAAGACCGCCAACCGCTTGGCACGCACGCTGTCGCGAACGGACGTTTCGGATCTTGTCCACTTGCAAGCTGCCAATGCGATCACCAAGCTTGCGCAATCTGCTGCGGCGTTTGAAAACTTCCATGATGTTTTGGTCATTGCCTCATCGCTTGAAGGCTCGAACAACCGGGATCGCGAGAAACACAAGAACTGCTGTGCCGCAGGTCTAGCCCGGCTCTTGTCGAGGGCGGCGGCCGAACGCGTGATTGAGCTCTATTTGGCACAACGGGGCGATTCGGCCTGGAGCCGGACTGCCGCCACACTGCTTCGTTTCGCCGCACCCAACAGCATCCAGAATGTGATCGAGCGTCTGGTTCAAGAATCGGATGCTCGCAATCGGCTTGCACTGATCCGCCTGGCAGGTCAGCTCGGAAGTGCCAGCATCGACGTAGCAACGAAGTATCTTTCCGACGAGCGGTGGTACGTGGTTCGAAATATGTGCGGAGTTCTTGCCGAGCTTCGCGACCCGCAACTGGCCGAACATGTCGCTCCCGCCCTGCGGCATTCCGACGCGCGTGTGCAGCAAGCTGCTCTCAATGCACTTTGCAAGACTCTCAGCACAAAAACCGCTCAGACACTGGCCGACTCGCTTTCCGTGCTCGCACCGCAGGTTCTCGACGCGGCTCTCGATCAATTGTTGTATTTGAGAAATCCAAATACCATTTCCTCTCTGGAAAAGTTTGTTGCATCCGGCTGCTGCAACGTGGTGCGCGCGAGGAAAGCCGTACAGGCTCTGGCGACGATCGAGGAGCCTACAGTCCTATCCGCCCTGGCACGCCTGGTCCGGATCAAGGGACTTGACCCCGCCATCCAGAAAGCCGCGCTCGATGCCATTCCCAGCCAGAACTCTCCTGACACGGCACAGATCCTGCAGGAACTAGCTTCCAGTTCGAGCCCATGGGCTGAAGACGCCAAAAAAGCGCTGGCCAAGCGGCATCAACAAAACCGAACTACCTAGGAGGCGGGTTAGAGGCAATGTACCTAGGTTAGAGCTCTTACGCTGTGCGGCTAGCAATGTGCTCTGGAATGCCAGGGCTGCATGCGATAGAAGCATCGTGTTGCGCCGGAAGCTCGACACGCCCATTGTGTCCGCGAACGTAGCAGTGCTCTTTTGTGACGAGATGAGGGCGCGTTCAGGAGGCCATCGGGTTTGTAGGCGTGCGCAGTTTACTGTCTGATGCGCGAAGCTGGACGAAACCGAAGCACCTACCTCCTTACCCGTAAAGCGGCATCATGCTGCTTCCCCCGAAGGAGACTTAGTCCCCACCGTCTTAGGCTTATCGTGAGCCGGGCGATGAATTCCTTGTCGCTCGGTCGGGCGCTTCTTGGCCGGAAAGGCAGTCAGTTCGATCACGTTTCTTGTTCTCGCTGACTCGTAAATCGCTTCCACAATTCGGACGTCCGCTAAGCCTTCGAGCCCAGAGGGCTCCGGGTCCTTGTTCTGCAGAATGCAGTCCGAAAAGTAGACAAGCTCGGCGGCGAACTGATCACGCTGAGGAAATGTCCTCGTTTTTTTCTTCCCGCCAATCATCACCTGGTGCTTGATCTCCATCGCATACTCGTAAGCGGGATCGGATATGAGCAGACCCTTTGTTCCAATCAACGCGTAGCGGCTTACTTCGGCCGCGCCGAAACTGCAGGTGAAGTTCGCGATCCGACCTTCGGGAAAGCGCATTACTACCGACGTCATCTCTTCAACGTGTTTGAACCTCTTTTCTCCATCCTTCGCCGTTATGGCAAAGATTTCCGTCGGTTCGGCACGGAAAAGATAGCGAGCAGCGTTGATGCAATAAACTCCCATGTCGTAAACAGGACCACCTCCGCGTTCCGTGGCTTCGGCGACACGGATATTGTCCTCGGCGACCTGTTGGCCAAATTCGGACGTAAACATCCGTAGATCTCCCAGTTTTCCGCTCTCTCCTAGTCGAATGGCTTCGAGATTCCCCGCTTCAAAGTGAAGGCGATAAGCAATCATCAGCTTTACCCGATGCTGCTTGGCAGCGTCAATCATCGACTTGCATTCCTCTTCGTTTACCGCCATCGGCTTCTCGCAGAGTACGTGAACCCCTGCTTCCGCTGCCCGCACCGAGTATTCCCGGTGAAGGTGGTTCGGTACTGCGAGGTAAACGGCATCCACCTCGCTGAGTGCACTGTCGTAGTCCTCGTACGAGTACACGTGATCGAGGCCATATTTCTTGCCCAGTTTTTCTCGCTTCTCAGATTCTCCGGAGACGATGGCGACCAGTTCTGAGTTTTTTGAGTTCTTGAATGCTGGAAGGACTGCGACTTGCGCGATGTGTCCCAGGCCGACGACCGCATAACGAACCTTATCGGACGATTTGGATTGACGAGGCATTAGCTTCTCCCAGTTAGAACGAAAACTTTTCGTTGCCATCAATTCGGGGATCAGGACCTAAAATATTGCGAATACCTTGAATGCACGGCCTCCATGCTTCCTAAAACAAAATCCCACGTTTGGATGCCACATCCCTCTGCCGAGTGGTGCGAAATGCGCTCGACCTGATTCATCAATCTATGCCGCCGGTCTTGTGACGTATCGGCGCAACCCCTGGGTGATCTCTGGAAACTTGTCCGTACGTTGCTCGATGAAGGTTCTCGCAAAGACCAGCCGTCAGAGATGCTGCTATTCAGTCCGCGCGCCTGCCAATCTCGGCGTGACGGTCGAAGCCTGGTGACGTGTCCTGGTCCCCCGGGTCTAAACCCAAATAGCCGTGGCACCTGATGGAGGCGTCGGGTCTATATCGAACTTCCCCGCCCGACTTGCTCGGCATCTAACTCGACTAGTCGCTGCATTCAGGAGAACAGATGATGAACCCGGCTATTACCTCATCGCAGAAAGTTAGTGGAGATCTTGCTCCCGAAACGCCTGGAAAACCGGCAAGCCAACCGAGAGAGAAAAAACTCCAGAAGTTGCTTGACAAGGCTCTGTATGCCAATGGAAGTGCGAGCGCACAAACCATTCGGAACTTTTTGAATGGTACTTGGTTAGGCGAGCCTCTGCACGTTGTCCTCACGGATGTGCCTATAGGCGCGTGGACAGTCACGGTTATTTTTGACGCATTAGATGTGATTCGCAAAGATCGTGAGTTTTCGCTGGCCGCGGACACAGCGCTAGCGATCGGGCTATTGGGTGCGGCTGGCGCAGCCGTAACTGGCATCACTGATTGGTCTGACATTGATCCTCCAGCCCGCCGTCTTGGGCTGATTCATGGGTTGCTGAACGTAGGTGTTACTGCGCTTTTTACGACCTCCCTGGTCTTCCGAAGGAAAAAGTTGCGCACCAGTGGCCGGGTCTTTGCCGCCTTCGGTTATGCTCTCCTATCATTGTCGGCCCATCTCGGTGGAAAGATGGTGTACGAGCAAAGAGTAGGCGTTGATCGCACCGCTGGCGAGGTCTTTCCGAAAGACTTTGTGCCCGTTCTTGCGGAATCGAAGTTGGCCGAAAGCATGCCCACCCGTGCAACCTATAACGGCGTGTCCATCCTGCTTGTGCGTCGGGGACGCAGAATTTCCGCGATGGCGGAGACGTGCTCGCATTTTAGCGGGCCGCTTTCCGAGGGCAAATTGGCCGGCGACAGTATTGTTTGTCCATATCACGCCTCTCGATTTGCTCTTGAAGATGGCCATGTGATTGACGGGCCAGCCGTGCATCCGCAGCCATGCTTGGAGGTCCGCCTGCGAAACGGCCAGGTCGAAGTTCGTAAACCCCCTGTGAAAGCCTGATCTGCGGGTCCTGATCGATGGAAAAGCGCCTGTCCTCCGCTAATTTCAACAGTTTGGAGAGTGATTTTCATCCTGCCTCGGTGAGGTCGGAGGTGAACAGAAAAACCCCATTTAGATTGGCTTTTAAGATGTCCTGGCATCTTCCCCAGCGGACACCGGCAGGGGAATGCGACAGTGGGTGGTTGCGCGACAATCCGAGCTAAAACAATCTCGACCCGATGCTGAAGCTACGGATGCGATGGCAATCATGGGCGCGAGATCGCCCCCTACAACGACCTGCTGTGAGCCGATTTTGGTCGCCGAACCCCAGACATCTTTTCCCCGTTCTACGGCGTCCGAAGTAGGTGCCTTCGACGTCATCGCGGAAAGTGGTCTTCGCCGGGATCGCCTCCAACCTCGCTATTGCCGGCTGCAAGTACGTGGCAGCCATAATCACTTCCAGCCCGGCAATGCTCTCGGAAGCATTCCACTCGACGGCTGATACCGGAGTTGAAATATTGTTGCTCATCGGGATGCGCCGCAGTCGCCGCCCACCGGATGCGCTCCATCCATTTGGCCACGGCAAGCTGCTGTACTTCTATTCCCTGCTGGTCGCGATCTACATTTTTGTGGTTGGTGCGGGGCTCGCCGCTTACGAGGGCATTCGTCACCTACTTCATCCCGAACTTTCAGTCCGGGTCGGATGGAATTATGGAGTGCTCGCCATTGCCGCGGCCTTCGAGTTCTATTCATGGCGGATCGCGTATCGCGAAATTCAAAAACGCAAAGACCCAAACGAAACCACCTGGGACGAGATCATCGGCAGCAAGGACCCCACCGTTTTCACTGTGTTTTTTGAAGACTCTGCCGGGCTCCTCGGCATTTGTATTGCATTCCTCGGAATTTTCCTCGGGCACGTCTTTCGCAATCCCTACTTCGACGCTGTTGCGTCTCTATTGATTGCGCTGCTGCTCGTTGGCGTTGCGTTGGTGCTTGGGCGCGAAACTGGGGCGTTGCTCACGGGCGAACGGACGAACCGATCGCGCATCAAGAAGGTAAAGCAAATCCTGGCCAGCTACCCGGAGGTCGAGCGGGTCGGGAATCTACTCACCATGCAACTCGGTCCCGACCAGGCGCTAGTCACGGTGACAATAAAATTCGGTTCCCGCCTCGACGTGGTGGAACTCGAGTCCGTCATTGCCAGGCTGAAAGACCGCATTCAAAAGGAAGACCCAACCATCACGCAGATTTTCATTGAGCCGGGAGTGGCGGTAGATGATACTGGCCGTTCGAAAGCCGCATAAAGCCAGTTCTGAATGCCGTTGCCAAGGCTATCCCCGCACCGGGCAATTCGCCTCGGTTCTGCACGACTATGTGGGCGCGTCACGTTGAGTCCAGCGTGAATCTTTCCAAGCACGATGAAGAACCGCGAGACAATGATGTAATGATGTTGCGTGATCACGCCCTCTGCTTCTTCCGGTCCTCATATGTCTTGCGAATATTCTCAAACTGAGCAGACAATTCCTCTAACTCCTCGTCCGACAGCTTCTCTATATCAATCATTGTGTTGCTCGCGCGGCGAATCGAGCGTATCACCTCATCGAGCTTTAGGTGGATCGCCTTCGCATCCCGATTCTGCGTGTTCTGGATCAGGAATACCATCAGAAAGGTGACAATGGTCGTAGCCGTGTTTACTACCAATTGCCAAGTATCGGAGTAATGGAAGAATGACCCCAGCAGCGCCCAACCAATTATGACGGCCAGCGCCAGCATGAATGCCCACTTCGTACCCACCCAAGCCGAGACTCTTGTGGCAAACGTCTGAAACTTTTCAAATGGTAGATTCTTGTGCATTCTGCACCGCCTGCGATTCTCGCTCCTTTGTGATGCACAACGCAGGTTTCTGAGCAGCCCAACAGCATGCTCTTTACCGCCAAGCCGGGGGATCGTCCTTGAGACGATATTGGCTCCCCCACCTTGAGAGTTTTCTGTTTATTCCAGGATCCGTATCTTGGCGCGCGCCGTCGCCAAGGCGGTGTCCACTGCGGGTTATGGATAGTGAACAGGCACAAGACTCTATCCCGCAACCTTGATCGGATCCCTGCCTCCGCCCGCCACAATCCGATCGCGAATCCCCGTGTACTCGCCTTCGCTCAGAATGAGCCTTGAAACGAGTTCCAGCTTGCTGCGGTAGGGACGGTTCTCGATGATTCGATCCACCGACGCTTGACTCAGTCCCAAGCTCAAAAGCTCAAGAGCGTCTCCCCTATTCAGGTCGGTCAAGTACTCCGACGCGAGATCCTGATATGAGCGCCTTTTGTAGTCGCGATTTGTTGGGGTGAGATGAACCGGCCGCACGCCTTTCCGTTCGGCACTCCTGCTGAGTAGATACAGTCCAGTCGCAAAGCCCAAGGTTCCGAGGATAAGTACCGCGTGCTTTCTCATTTTGTTCTCCAAAGGAAGCTAGGATGGCGTTGTTCTAATTTCAGATGCTCATGGGCGGAAGCACTTCCCTACCCTGCTCCGGCATTGAGTTCGTAAACTGAAGTTGGAAGACTGCGAGCCGACCCATGGAAGTAGCCGACACTGCAAAGGAGCCATATAAGAGAGCGGAGGAAGAACTGCAATTCTTCTTGCAGCATGGCCATTGGCCAGAAGAACAACCCTCCAGGCGCCGGAGTCGCACCAGTTAGGTTCCGCGCGGAGTGCGGGGCCTACGTTGTTGCAGAGTTCGCCTACTCTCTTTTCAGAAAAGTTCCGCAAATCATAGAAGTGAGGCGGGGTCTCGGAGCAGGCGCGCCTTCATGGCCACCTAAAGGCGCGACCTCCGGCCTCGTCAGTGGTTTTCATCCTTTCAATTTTTGTCGGTTCCGGAGGTTTTTTGTCTATAGCGGGCTTGAGCTCCCGAGGATTGACCTGTTGTTCCAACTGGGTCATGAGAGTTCGAAGATTCTCGTCGCTGGCATCCAAGACCTTACGCATTTCCGTGCTCGCCCGCATTGCTTCCTCGTACGCAGCCCGAGCCTTGGTAAGAAGCGGAAGGTGTTCGATGAACGCAGTTGCGTTTGCCGTGAACTCCTTCACCGCTTCTGTGTACGTGTTCATTGTTGGTGAGGTCATTGGCTGATCAGAACCTTCCGCAACGACCTTCTCGGAAGAAACTGGGGAATTCCTCTTCTGGAGGTCGTCGTTGATTGAGAGCGACGGAGTCAGAGCCTCCTCGAGTAGCCGCGTCGCATCAGACGCAGACTGCGATTGCGCGCCCTCACCATCATCCGGCTTCTTCCACATTCCCTACACTCCTCAAAACAGCCTTAGGCAGGGGGATTCTACAGGGAAAGATAAGGCTCACCTATAGCCCAAGAGTGCCATTCCCCGGGGCACGACTCGGCCAATGAACGTCTCTGACGCCTGGCCATGACAAGGTTTTGAGACAACATTTCTCCTAGGTTTTCCTCTTCGCGTGGAGCGCTGACGGGCAGAACAGGTCAAAAGCTAGCAATGGTTGAAGAGTCGCGTCAGTTGGCTACGCTACGTATGAAGTTTTTTAGGAGGGCTTTGAGGATCTCTGCTTTTTCGCCTGCCCCTTAGTCCGAATGACGTTAGTGTTGCCTAAAACAACCAACATGCTCGGAGAAAAATATCGGAGCACCGCTTGGCAAGCCGAGGGATCACAGGTCGTTGTCTGAAACCAAAATCCCCCATTGCTTTAAGAGCCATTCAGGGATGTAGCAGCGGTTACGGTTCTCCCTGCACCAAGCCTGAAGCTCAGGAGAGTCAGCATAATTCTGTTCCTTAAGCCCGAGTTGCTTTGCAAATGTCTCGAATTCGCCAGGGACCTTGGGCGGAGGCGCAGGGAGATTCCCACTGCTCCATCGGGGGTTGCCGGGGCGACGCGCCATTAGGGAGAGCATCATACTTGCTTCGTACCGCTGTTGTCATGCCCTCAATTAGCGGTGTCGGAAGATTGTCGCCAGTTACGAGATAACGAGCTTACGCGCCGACTGCAGGCCACTGGGGAGGAGCGTTTGCAACAGAATCCTCTGAATCGGCACCGAAAGCTGCTGCGCATCTCGGTCAAAAATCTCAAGCACCGTGCAACCGGCGCCCGCAGTGATTTGAAGCCGAATCGGGCAATTCCATTCGCATCGAGCATTGCGCATCAGGATACGGATCTGTTCAGACGTGAAACTCACAGGTGGGCAGAATCACCCACAAGGCTCTTCACTCACAACTGTCAAGAATGACAGCACAAACTTCGACGCGGAGGGCTTCTAGTGACTCGTTGAGTTTGCTACATGGAACTTACGCCTTCAACTATGCCGCAGTCACCAGACGGTGGTCCTCCAAATGTGCGAGAAAGTTCCCTAGAACATGATCGCGTACGTCTAACGCTTTATCGAGTTGCTGCGACTTTTCTTCTTCGTTGATGAGCCGCTTATCAAGTATCTCCACGATTGCGTCTGTCGCGGCATTCAGTCGTTGTTCGAGAATTTCGCATTCCCAGCAAAGTGTCTTGCGATGTGCTCTTTCGGTAACGTATGGCGGCATGGGTAAAATCGTAAACGGACCCGACCGGATATTGACCTGTAAGGCGTGACAGCCAACTTTTGTTTTTGCACGTGAAATTGCTCCTCATGGCCCCACAAACCAGAGCGTCTGAATCTGACCTGCTAGCAGTTGTTGATCCTTCATTCCGCTGGTAGGGAAAACGGGTCGATGACTCTTATACCGAGGCAGCACCATCGACCACGCTCTCGTCGATTCGTTTTGCTCGATACGGGTGGCTTTGGTAGTATCGCGCCGTGATCAAACTTGTATGTATCGCTATGCTCGGGTTGGCTTTGCCGACTGCAGCCCAAAATGAGCTGCCGAAGAGCGTTCCTGCAGCCGATGCGGCCGATCACATCATTCATCGAGTCGAACCTACAACCCCAGCATTAGCCAAGGCGGCCAGGATCGGGGGCAAGGTGAAATTGCGCATCGTCATTTCCTCCAGTGGCGATGTTTCTACGGTGACAGTACTCAGCGGGCATCCACTGCTCATTCAAGCAGCAATCGACGCGGTGGAACAGTGGAAATACAAACCATTTAGTGGGAACGGCAATTCAGTCGAAGTCACGACTGATGTCGAATTGGAATTCGCTGGCGGTATGTCGGAAAAGGAAAGCGACGTCCGGAACAAATTCTTTTCTGTTGAACAAGATTGCAGGCAACTCATCAATGATGCACGGTACGCTGATGGCGAACGAAAGTGCAAAGAGGCAGTTGCGCTTTCGAATAAACTGCCGAGCGAGGTCGTTCTCGAACGCAGTGATGCAAAGTCATTGCTGGCCAATGCCATCTTTCTGCAAGGTCGCTTCTCCGAGGCCATCCTCTTCTACGAGCAAGCACTGAAGCTCGACAAGGGTTATCTAAGACCGGACGATGCGGACCTCGCCACTGACTATGCAAATTTGGCTCGGGCCTATGCGATGGATGGCGAACTTCCCAAAGCCGATGACCTGTATGCCAAATCAATGATGACGTACAGCGCCGCAATTCAGAGCTTGCCTTCTATGTACGAGAAGTACTCCCGGCGGCTGCAGCGAACGCTTTACGAATATGCTCAGCTTAAGGACGGTGAAAAACAGACGGATGCTGCTTCTGACCTGCGGAAGCAGGCGAGCGAGATAACCCCGTTTGCTGATCCGAATGCCACAGTTCCCGCTTTTCCTGCTCCAACAAGAGTGCTGGTCGGTGCGGGATCCATGGCTAACAAATCCCACACTGAGATGAAGTGCACAACTCCTGGTTGTACTCAGGGCACGTTTGCCGTACACGGAAATGGGTTCGAGCCGCAAGACTCAATCGCCCAATTAGGTTTCACCCCGGATTCTCGTCTACTCCTTGCAGCTAGGCGACACGGCAAACTCGATGTCATGGACACTTCCTCTTGGGCGACTGTCCAGTCAATCGACACCGGTCAAAACGATATCACTGCGCTGACAATCAGTCCTGATGGAACGCTCGCCGCAACAGGTTCACACGGTAACACCGTGAAGGTTTGGGATATTAGGAGTGCAAAATTGGTAGCGGAATTCCTGGCCGATTCCACGAACCTTAACGAGTACCTGGAATATCTTGCATTCAGTCCAGATGCGACCCTTCTTGCTACTGGCGGGAATTTCACAAAGGGCCTTGTTCTTGACCTGCGCACGCACCACAGCGTCGCAGCGCTTGGCGGCACTAAGGAGGTCTTGTTCTCATCTGATGGGCGTAGGCTCATAGGCGCCGTTGGCCAGAAGGTCCTGGTTTGGGACACGCAGTCATGGAGCGTGGTGAAAGCGATCGAAGACCCCGAGAAAAATGTGACCAAGCTCGTCATGGATGAGCCGAACAACAGAATCGCAATTACTGGCTGGAAGAAGGGTATTCGTATCTTGAGAGCCGACACGGGAGAGGTGGTGAAGTCCATTCCTGATGCCGTGAGTGACACACTGACATTCACACCGGGTTGGGACAACGTCATTACCGGCAGGGGAACCCTCGGCGTCTGGTCGATGCAGTCAGCGAAGTTGATCTGTGAAACTCCAGAGATGGAAGTGTCGGAAGCTATTCTTAGCCCAGATGGCAAAGTGCTAGTCGCTGCCGTGGGGAATGGAATAGACATGTGGGCGACCGTGACGCTCAAACGTTGTATAGCGGCGAATTAACGGAACGCGGCAGGAGACTTCCAACGGGAGTTAACGCGCCCGCATCGGACATTTCACCTTTGATGTGCGGACCGCGTGGGAAAGCGTGCGGTGACCTTAGCCGAATGGCTTCTTCTCCCTGCCGAATTGCCTGTTCTCCCTGATGGAGGAAGTCGGATATCTCATGTCAACATTCAGTTGCGTATTTCTCGGGGGAGGGTACGCAAGCTGCCAACCGGGGCATTGGTCTGGCAGCTTTTTCTAGAATCAACAAACTTAGGTGATTCATGGGTAAAGAACCATCTGTGTCCTCTCATCAACGGGCGATACGCCTGAACCTGACAGCCCCCTGGATGCGAAAGACGAGCTAAGCACCGAGGATTTCACGGACCGCCGCAATCAATTTCTCAGGTTCTGGATCGATAGATCGGTTGGCATGCGGTATTGCTCCTTCGTGTGGTCTTAGAAGAGCTAGTATTGGGGTTTTGCAGCGCTGTCTGAGGTGCAAAATGATTCCCGCCTTGTCCTTCGCTGGAACTGTGTGGCCAAGGATTACAAGATCGAAGTTCAGGTTTGGAGCTTCAGAGGCTTCAAGTGCTGCAAGAAATCCCTCCGCAGAAACAACATCGTAGCCCATCTGCTGAAGCATCAGCTGCCGTGTCCAGAGCAGGAGAGCAGGGACGGATCGTAGGAAATAGAAAGTATGCGTTTCGCCATAACCACCAAAGCCTCAAGGAGCGAGTTCAAGTTCGCAGATGTCGACGTGGGCTCACGCCACCAGAGAATACGTTGCAAGTCACTGAACTGCGTAGCGCCACAAGCTTTTTGCAGTTTCCTTCTCGCCTTTTCGAGCCTCACAAAAGCGATCGGGCGGTTTATCACCAGCGGTCACTTGGATGGATGATCGGAGGTCATGACGATGCTTCCACGAAATGACTTAACGAGGCCTTGAAACGCAGGCAAGGATTGGTTGAAGGCTGCCTCAGTCTTTGCGGTAAGAACAATGGTTAGCACCCGTTCAGAAGTGTCTTGGATGTAGGCAACCTGCTCTATTGCATTATGCTCTTCTTCTCCGCTTTTGAACGTGTAGAGCAGAACCTCGATCTTCGCGGTTGGCAGATGGATAGCTTGTTCTTGACGCACATCTCCCTTCTGGAATCGCGTCTTGAAGCCGGAGATGTCTGACTGAACGTAGTCGCTCAGCGTCTTGTTGTCTTGATCCGGTCCAATCGGCGCTCCACTGATGTAGATCATGGTAAGTGATGTCTTTGCATCAGAACCCTTGGGAATAAAACATGCGAAACCTGGCCCTTCAGTTTGCTCCCAATCCTTCGGCGTATCGAACGCCAAGAGGCCAGCTTTTGTCAAAAGCATCTCGTGCATGTCCTTGTCATCACTGGATTCAGGCTCAGTGGGCTTAGGCTGTGGCGGCCGCTTCGGCTTCTGAGAACCATCCAATCCTACCGCCGCGAATAAGAGGCTGAATGTAAGTAATGCCTTGCGAGAGCTCATTTTTGGGATTATCTGCGTTCAGAGTACGTCCGTGAAGACTATTTTTAGCAGCGACGGTCAAGAATGCGGGCCCGAGTGCTCTCCCGGTGAGCCATATCGGTTTCCCGTGCAGCATCCGAGTCGGACCCATGCTTCATGCGGACGGTTCGCACTAGACAGGCCGAGGATCACGCGAGAGACTTTGGGCGTTATTCGGACAAACCGGATGCTTCGATGGCTCTCGCGTGCCAAGACAAGAGTCTTCGAGTTCTGACGGTTGATGATACCGCTGGCCCCTGATCCAAAAGGCAGAGTCAGATTGAACCGGAGAACCCACGTGGTTAATCGGCCGTTGCGAATGCGCGCGGATCAAAGACAGTCTGGATCGAACTTATCCTCCCATTCGTGACCTGATACCATGAGCAGAAGAAGGTAGTCACCTTTGGCGTGACGAAGTCGTAGAGTAAACAAACATCGTTGCCATCCACAAAGATTTTTTTAATATCGTAGTTTCCGTACTGTCGCTCCATCATTTTGAGAAACTCATCCGGGCTGCGAAAAGTCTCTCCTGCTGGCCCCTTCACCCGCACGCTGTCGCCCAAGTAATTTCGAGCTGCAGCATGGTTTCGGTCGTCCATCGCCTTGATATAGGACAGCACAATTGTTTTTGCACCTTCGGTCACTCAACCCTCCTGCGTTCTGAATTCCTGGTTCAAATCCCTGGCCATACATCCTCATTTCCACACCTCAATATGCAACCAGCATTCATCTAATCGCTAGCACGCGATACAACGGTCTCCGTTGCCCTTCGCGTCGTTGCTCTTTGGCGTCGTGCTCATCTCCCAGCTTTCACGACCTCTACTCAACCGAAGCGAGCCACTGGCTACCGATCCTCCGGCGGCCGTAATGCTCGGCTTATAGCCGTTGCAGAAAAGATCGGAGTTCCCCGCAAAAAGCTTCCGGGCTGTCCTGATGCACGATGTGTCCGCCTTCCAGTTCTACGAAAATCGAGTTGGGACGCCGATGCGCCATCTCCTTGAGCTGTTCTCGCGTGGTCACACGGCTTTCCCGGCCGCGAACGACCAAAGCCGGACATTTCACCCTGAGCCAGTCATTCCAATAGTTTCCTTGCATGGCATTCTCAGATCGGATCATGTCTTCGGGATCGAAGGCGAGGGTCCACCCTCCGGGCACGGCACGGAAGGAGTTTTCCAGGTACGGCTGGAAACGCGGCCCGACGCGCTGCGCGAGAGCTTCGCGAGTGGGAAAAATGCCGGACCATGCACGGACAAAGCCAATATCTGTGCCGCATTCAAGGCCGATATCCTCAATGACGATGGCGGCAACGTGCTCGGGGTGACGCGCGGCGAACTGCACTGCGTTGATGCCGCCGAGCGAATTACCGAGAAGAACAGCCGGACTGCTGACGCCGAGCTCGCCAAAGAAAGCCTCGAGATCGCCAAGATAGTCTTCTCGCGTGTATGTGACAGCATGGCTAGAGTGTCCATGACCTCGCTGATCAAGAGCGACTACGCGCCAATCGGGGGCCAAGTCAGAAGCCAGTCGAACGAAAGTGAGGCCTTCCATCCAGTGAGCGTGGAGGGCAATCAGCAGCCGGCCACCGCCACCTGAATCGAGCCACGACAAGCGCAGACCATTGTGCGCGAAGTCGTATCGGTGCATGGTAAGCATCATTTCTCCGCGTCTATGTGCCATCCTGGATTGACTCATCGACCGGAACAGATGAGGAAAATCTCGGTCCCACGACCGGAGCTAACGGAGCGCTTGCTGCCAGTTTCTGTCTCAAACCTCACTGAAACTCGCAAACTGTCTGAGAACGCGAAACGCGAAGCCACTGCGGAAAGAAAAGCGGCCCCAACGTCATGCGTGCATGAAGGGTTCCCACGCGTGCCCAATTCATAACCCGCTCTTTCTCCTTCTGCTCGGATTCATCAGTCCTTTCACAACGCTGACGATAGAGCAGGAGTGGATCAGCCACAAGCTCCATTTTGCGATATTGTGTACATACCACTTACAAGGACCATCGCAACACTGACGTATTCGAACTCGTTCTTCTATAGCGCGGCACCGAGTGGTTGGAAAGAAGACAGGTGCGACAGAAGCAAGTCTCACCGTGGCGTTGTGAACGCGCAGAGGCCGTGCAACGTGAGGTGATCCTGCTAAGAACCTGGCGAGTTTAGAGGAGCAACAACGTGGGGTCAAACAGTCGACGGGGTTATACATAGAGGGAAAAATTCGGCTACGCCCCCGGGGGGAGGACTAGCTGGGGTGCGAAGTGTGGCGAAGAAAAAGCGCACACTTGCGCTTTGCCTGTTCTCAACAGTTAACTTCTGGTTGCCCCGTGATCCGGGAGCCGAATCTCGCATGCCGATTTACGTTATGGATAGATCTCATTCCGACCCGTCAAATCAGCTACCTACCGGTGTCGTCGACCCGTGTCTGGGACCTGGATCATTGCAGGGAAATCTTCCGGCCCGAACACTTGACGAACTTCGGTCTCGCCTTCCCATCCAGGCCAGTGTTTCTTATGGAGTTCCATGAAGCGCACTGCCGCCTCTACGGCTTCTTCCTTGGATTTGAACTCAAACTGAGCGAACCCGCCGACAACCTCCTTGGCCTCGGCAAAAGGCCTGTCGATCACGTGTATTTGTCCTTGGGAGAGCCGGACGCGCTTGCCCATCGCAGTCGGAGCCAGCCCGCCGCTTGAGAGCATCGTACCGGCCTTGACTGCCTCAGAACTGAGCTTCGCTATCGCGTCTAGGAGCTCGTGGGGCGGTGCACCTGGGTTTTCCTCCGACTTAACCAGCATCATGAATCGCATCGTTATATCTCTCCCTGTTTCTGGACGCGTCGCGCCAGCTTACTTTGCCCTCGGCATCGGAGCGTCGAGGAATGGATTTACCATGGAAACCAGCATCTGCGATGAAAAAATCGTATAGTGCGTGATGCCCGGCAGAATGGTGAGACGAGCGGACGACATTCCTGACCCGTCCCAGCCACCATCCTTCTTGCCGCCCCCAAGCAATTCGAAAAACCGCACGGCATGCGCGGTTCGAACTGCGTCGGCATCACCGAAGACGAGCAAAGTCGGCAACTTAATGGCCGCAACGTCCTTTGACCAGTCATAATCCTCGCCGAGCATCTGGCCGAGCTTGGTAAGTAGTTGTGGCCAATCTGAAGGTTTCGGCGCAAGGCGGGAGTATAGCTGGTACATTGGCGTCTGTTTCATTTGTTCAGCGGATCCGGCGTTCATCTGTGACATTCCTGCCTGGATTTCGGGATACCACCCGTCTCGTCTGAAGGCCGCTGAGACGACCACAAGTTTTCGAACTCTGTCCGGATGCTGAATAGCGGTGCGCAGAGCGACGCCCCCACCCACCGAGTAGCCCATAATGTCGGCCCTCTCCAGCCCAAGATATTTGATCAGCGCCGCGATGTCATCGGCCATTCGTTCATAGCTCAAGGGACGCGCAATGTCGGCGGTATGTCCATGGCCTTGCAAATCGACAGTTATCACCTGCCGATTATTCGATAGCGAGGGCAGGATTGGCTCGAACATCTCAGCTGCGCCAAGTCCGCCGTGCAGAAGGATCAGGGGCTCTCCTGTGCCGTGCATTTCGTAATAGAGATTTAGACCGTTCACTGGGGCGTAGCCAGTCTTGACAGCAGTGGTCATGGCGTTCTGAGCGAAAGCGAGGCATGATGCTGCGAGTATGATCCCAGCAACAGCGGTTGAGGTGAGCTTTCTTCCTGACATGATGTTTAAGTCTCCTTCTACCTATACGTCGAACAAGAGGCTCTAAACTCGACAGCCTCAGAATTTTAATCTACATGCTGGCCAAGGCCCGATATTGGCTTCATTTGCTGTCTCGCGATAGGCTCCCGAGCGGATAGTCGGCTATTCGGAACTGTCACTTGGTGAAAAATCTCTCCTCTGACAATGTCGGCTCTGTCAAGCAGCTTTAGAACACACGTTGGCATGCACTCGAAGAAGAGCGCCATTTCGCTCTATCAGAAAAGGTGCCATACCAAACCAAGGCTCGCATCGTAATCGTCTAGGTCAGGAACTCGGTCCGACCCATCCGTCTCTTAGGTCCGCTACTTCGATCATGATTACTGACTCGGACTCCCCCATTGCAAGGGGAGCAGGATGCCCAATCAATAACTCGGTGCTCTATTACGCACGATAGAGATTTCCGGGCTGTCCTGCGTGCGAAACGAAACTTCTCGTCTGCTGGTATTCCTTCTTCTCACGCCACATCCAGTACAAACGGATAGCTAATCGGCGTGCCATTGCAACCTTGGCGATGCTTCTTCCTCGCCGCAGGGCTAGATGGAAATACTTGCTGCGCCACTCTGGATTTTTCCGCACCGTGGCCTGAGCTGCTTCCACCAGCAGAAAGCGCAAAATGGAATTTCCTTGTTTCGTGATGTGTCCCAAGCGCCGCCGTTTCCCACTGGATTTTTCCAGTGGTACCAGCCCCAAGTAACTGGCAACCTGTTTCCCACACTCAAACCGCTCCGCATTACCCAAGATCAGTACGAAAGCTAGTGCCGTCAGAGCACCCACTCCCGGATGGGTCATCAGGCGATTTGCTTCGGGACACTTCTCCGCCTCTTGCTCGGCTGCCTGGCTCAGCTCTGCAATGGTCGGATTCAATCGATCGGGCAGCTCCAGCAGATCGCGCCGGCGCCGAGTTGCCCACAGTCCCAGCTGGAACCCTTCCAGTTGCTGTCGTCCACTACCCCGCCACAACCTTTTCTTGTAACTCAGGCCTTCGTTCAGGGCCACGGCTTGCAGTTGGTTCATGATCCGCGTCCGCATCTGCACCAGGCGGTGGCGATGCCACAGCTGTTGGCGCAGATCCCGATTCTCCCAGCTGGCGACCCAGATCTTCGGAAAGTCATCTTTCACCTCCCCTCCTTCAAGGGGCGTGATGTTCGACAATTTCCCGCCTCTAGTCTTTGCGGCGTCCTCAATGGCTTGTTCAACGGTTCTGCTTGCTTGTACCTGGCCTCTGAAAGGCTACATTGCCACCCGCGTCTCGGATAATTATCAATGGCGCAGTCTGGTTGAACATGCTTGCAAGGCGAGGTGAAAGATCCGGGAGTACTTCAATCGCACGTTCGGATGCATCAGCGCCACACTCCCTTCCGGCAGCGAGAAGGCACCCAACAGGGTGGAAAGCATCACGAAAGTCTATGTCAATGATGTTGGACAGGTGCAAAGCAATCAGTCCCTGCTCCAGGGCAGTTGTGCTTCTCTCTTGAACGGCGAGGGTAGCTCTTCGGTGCACGAAACCAAGAAGGACAACGGTGGCTCTTCGGCTAACCGCCAGCCTAATCCCCCACTTGGCTCCAGCAGAGGCAGTCCTGTACTCGGAGCAGACAAATTCTATCTTGTCTGTGATGTCTTGCAGGACTCCTTGCCGCATAACCCGATAGAGATCTTGTTGATCAAGCGCTTCGAGCGCCTTCCCAATCTGATCTACGTTTAGCATATCTTTGGGCTGAATTCCCCATTATCGAATTGGAGACGACGCAGCAACATCAGACAGTGGGGACAATCGGCGTAATATCTCCATATCATATGTATGGTCCGCCGCCGGACTGCAAGAGGTTTTTTGAAGGTTGGCGAAATAATAGTCTGCGCAAATGTATCCGGCCTCTTAGTGGAGAATCGCTCTCCGGGCACTTGATGATGATGCGCGCGTGTCGGTCCTTCTAAATCCGGCGGTCACTAAGGACGCGTTTGAGTGATCAGGTATTCCGACACGCCATTGGACTGTTGTTTCGTCTCCTTCTCTCCTCAGCAGACCTTGGTGGAACTTTAAAGCTCGTCGTCGGGGCGGTGGAAAAGTGGGAAGCGGGTTGTGCTTTCCAAGCGCAGCGTCTTTTCCACGGTCCTATTACGCAGCGGCTGCCTGCAGCGGCCGGTGCTGATAATCTTTGCCGCTGGATAGCACGCCCCAAGCCATGCGAGCCAGTTTGTTGGCGATGGCGACCACCACTTTGTTGCGCGGTGCACGCTGGGCCAACCGGCGGAACCATTCCCCGAATCCTCCAGTATCGTACTTAACGCGAAACAGCACGGCACGAGCCCCGTGGATCAGCATGCGACGCAGATACCGGTTGCCGCGCTTGCTGATGCCGAGCAGCTTCGGCTTACCCCCGGTAGAGTACTGTCGTGGGACGACGCCCACCCAGGCGGCAAAGTCACGCCCGCATCGAAAGGCTGCTCCGTTTCCGATCGCGGCCACGGTTGCAGTCGAGACCAGGGGACCAAAGCCAGGAATCTGGAGTAGACGCCGGCAAAGTTCATTCTCATGGCTGATGTGCTCGAGTTCGTCCGACATAGCCTGTACCTCGAGCTCCACCTGTTTCCACTCCTGCCACATGCGGTCGAGCAGCCAGCGCAGGCGCGGGGTCAGATTCCGCTCCGCATCCTCGATCACTCCAGGAAGGTTCTTGCGCAAGTTTTTGGGATCGGCTGCGAAGGTGATGCCACGCTCCAGCAAGAATCCCCGGATCTCATTGATCAGGGCGGTGCGACGTCGCACCAGTCGATCGCGAACCCGGTGCATGGCTTGGACATCCAGCTGCTCCTCGGTCTTGATCTGCACAAAGCGCATGTTCTGTTTGCTCACCGCTTCGGCATCCTTGAAGTCGTTCTTGTTGGATTTTCGATAAGGTTTTACGAACTGGGCTGGGATCAGTCACACCTCGTGACCTTGTCCTCGCAGTCTGGCTCCCACGTAATGCGAGCCCGCACATGCTTCAAGGCCGATCAGCGCGGAAGACATTTTTGCGGTGTAGCTCAATAGCTGTGTCCGTGAGAACTTCTTGCGAACCAAAAGCTTGTTACGCTCTCCCAGTGCAACCAGGTGAAAGGTGGTCTTACCCAAATCGATGCCGACCGATGCGATTTCCATTGCGATGATCCTCCGGATGTGGAACTGCCGAGTTATGGTACTCGGCGGCGGACCATCTCATTAACCCCCGAAAAAGGCAAAGAAAAGGCGCAAAGCGGTCGCGAGAATCACAGCGCGAACGCCGGGTACCCGCCCATGCGAGATCGTGCTGGAGTGACGGGCCGAGTTGAACCCTCCGTGTCAATAACGCTGGTCTTTGTGTAAATAAGACTTGACATTTGCCGAGCACGAGAGTACGTTCCCATATGTCAAGCTTACCTGACACAACGACAGCGCAAATTGGAGGCATTATGAATCAAGTGAAATCACCGGAGAGTGGCTATGAGTCGCGGACCCGGGCGAACGTTGTACGGCTCTTTCGCTGGTGTGGAGCGTGGGCAGGAACCTGCGCGCTCTCGGCCTTCGGGCCGAGATTTCTCTGGAATAAGGCTTTGGTGATCACGCTGCTGGCGATCGGCCTCAACGTCTGCGTCGGCATAGGAACGATCGTCGCCCACAAAAGGTACCTCGAGGAACTGGATGAGCTCCAGCGGAAGGTTCATCTCAACTCCCTGGCGATTACGGTGGGAGTCGCCATGCTCGCCGGCGTCCCGTATTCGGTAATGGACTCCTACCACGTCATTCCACTCCATGCTGACGTCTCGTACCTGGTGGTGCTCATGAGTCTGACGTACGCGGCGTCCAACCTGTATGGCACGCGGCGGTACCGATGAAGAATCGGCTCAAGGTGCTGCGTGCCGAGCGCAACTGGACGCAGGCCCAGTTGGCCGCCGCTCTCGATGTATCCCGGCAAACCGTTAACGCCATCGAGACGGGCAAGTTCGATCCGAGCCTGCCGCTCGCCTTCCGGGCCGCCCGGCTCTTCGGGCTGCGCATCGAAGAGATTTTTCACGACGAGGAGGGCCGTAGCCTAAGGACGGAGGTCTAAAGGAGGCCGTCGCATGGTTGGCGAAAAATCTCGTGTGAGGGCCGGGTGGTTCGAGCGTCAAAATCCCTATTTCAATCAAAATACCCTTTTCCAGCCAGGGATTCTGAACGCTACTAATTCCAACAATGTCGCCCCCACGCCCGAGTAAGCTGTGGTGGTGTGTGTGCAAACCAACCAAGCCCCGGGGAGAAGGAGGCAACATGTCAAGCAGTTTGGATTTTGGTGGGGCATACTGCAGTCGTGAAGCCTTGGAAAATGCTTCAATGGGAGCGAGGAGCACATGCTGTTTTGCAATAGTTGTGGCGTCGAGATGCAACCCACAATGCGGACTTGTCCCGCGTGTGGCAGCATCCCTGGCCTGATCGGAGGTATCCCCTCCAGACTCGTCCCAGAGACGCTCCCGCCAACTGCCTTGCAAACACGTGCGCTTTACTTCGGTCGCCTCTTTGCGTTGACCAAGATCGCGGCCGGTTCAGCTCTAGCCCTTATGCTCACATTTCACTCTCCCTGGTTGGCCATGCTCAAGCGGTCAAGACTAGAGGTGTCCGCAGTTCTCAGCGTGGCTATCGGATACGGCTTGCTAAAGAGGCAGATGTGGGGGCTGTACCTTTTGACGGCAGCGTTCGTCTTACCACTCTTAGCGATCACGATGGCAGTGGAGCGGCACGCGCCTGTTGGCCTGTTGCCGTCCGGAATAATTTGGGATCTTATCGGCGTCTGGTACTTCTGGGCGCATCGCAAATATCTAGAGGAGTAGTTTACGTCTTAGCCATTCACGCTGTGTGAAGCGGAATGACGATTGGCGATGCATTGCCATATCGCGTATTGACACCCGAAAGGCACAACCTCGCCTAATTTCAGAAATTGACTTTCCGAGCGCCCCTCATTCGTGCAGAACTCTCAGGTTTCGCGCCGCTGAGCGAACCGGTCGGTTGCCCGAATGATTTCCGCGAAGACACCCCGATCGCCCCAATGACCTGCGTTGTTTACGACGACAAGGTCCGATGTCTCCCAGGCTCGTTTGAGCTGCCACGCATTGAGGAGCGTTGATTGAAAGTCAAAGCGTCCGTTTATCAAGACTCCGGGAGTTTCCCTTATCCTGTGGCAGTTCCGAAGCAGAATTCCGTCTTCAAGCCATGCATTGTTACTGACGTAGTGGGTAACGATGCGTGCGAATGCTAGTCTGTAATCAGGATCGGCAAACCGCTTTGCAAGCCCGGGTAATGGCGGCCACGCAGGCGTGGCGGATTCCCACATGCACCACTCGAGCGCGGCTTGTTCGCGGATTGAGGGATCTGGGCTGTTGAGGCACTCCCGATACGCCTCAACGATATCACCCTCACGGTTCCCATGGGGTAACCCATTCAGAAGTCGCTCCCATTGTTGCGGGAACAAGCGCGCCAAACCGCCACGGAAAGCCCAGTCAAACTCACTCCGCTGTCCCGTGGTTACACCGAACAAAATCATTTCCGTCACGCATTCTGGATGCGTCTCTGCGTATGCAAGCGCTAAGGCTGAACCCCATGAGCCGCCCAACACCAGCCAGCGTTGGATGCCCAGATGGGAGCGGAGCTGTTCTATGTCATGGATCAAGTGCTCTGTTGTGTTATTGGCAAGATCAATCACATCCACGCTGGCGTTCGGCGTACTCCGTCCGCAATTTCTCTGATCAAACAGCACAACGCAGTAGGCATTGGGAGCAAACAGTTGGCGCATCCATGGCGAACATCCTGAACCTGGACCGCCATGCAAAACTACTGCTGGTTTGCCTGAAGGAGTTCCGCAGCACTCCCAATAGATGCGATTGCCAGCGCCCACCTCCAGGTTTCCATGCACGTAGGGATTGATTTCGGGATAAAGAGGCGACGAACCCATTTTGTCGGCCTATATGCCGTTTGCTGTTTGAAAACGCGAATCAGCCGAGATCAAAGCTGAAATAGAGCAACGCGTTTGAATTAACCATTGTCAACCTCGCTCACACGCGTTCTTGCGGGTTCGGTGCGGGCGAGGAAGAACTCAGGATTCCTCAAGAGTTCACGAAGCTCCCTGGCCTCGGTCCATTGAGACGATGGGGCCACTATATCTTTCATGCAGATACGAAATTCATCCAGACTCAACTCGTTCCCGCCTAGCTCGAGGATTGCCTTGTAGAATTCCGTTAACCATTTACGGGCCGGCACGCCTTCGCGCTTTGCCTGGTACGTGGCTTCTCGTTTCGGCATTTCAATACCAACTCCAACAGAAAAATGGATACCGAACTGATTGTAATAGTAAGGGGCCACTCCGCTCCCGCCGGCGTGCGGGCTGGTAGCGGTTCACCAGAAAGTCAATTATCGCGATATCGCCATAGAACTCATTGAGGGCAGTGCGCTTGTCTTTCCTGTCGTTATGTGCCAATCTCTTGTGATCCAATGGACGATATTCTCATTCACGAACGCAAGAAAAGGTGGTTCGTTTGGGGAGCGGTGGTTACGTGCACTTTGGCCGTTCCGCTCATCATAGGGATGTCTAATGCTTTTCGCGGTGCCACGGAGAAGGCCACAGGTCTCGCGGCAGTGGCGGGTGGCCTTGCCGAGGCCTATGTAACGCTTGCAGCAGTCCTTGCGTTCGTCCTTCCCGTAACAGCAATATTCCTATTCTCAAGGTCCTTCGCCCGAGGACACGGGCTGCGTTC
>Ga0105240_10001574_pt1 | contig 38695 bp, 27 predicted proteins | sample KBSC54metaG_FD_80426 | JGI IMG/M metagenome (GOLD analysis project Ga0105240, IMG submission 80426) | Corn rhizosphere microbial communities from Kellogg Biological Station, Michigan, USA - KBS C5-4 metaG | ecosystem: Host-associated > Plants > Roots > Rhizosphere > Soil | place: Michigan, USA... | reverse complement strand
TCTGTCAGGATGGTTTCGCGACGGGCGGCTCCGGCGGGATGAGCTGAGGAGCTTTTCTCTACGACCGAACACCCGAACGCTAATCGCACCGCGAACCGTTTACACGGATTCGCTCACACCGCCAGCGCCCAGAATGGAACATTAAAGTCATATTTTCAGCAACTGCCTACCGTAGCCGACTCTGCTGTCCCCACCTACGAACAGTTGCTCAGTCAAACAGATCAAATAGCTGCAATGCCCGTTGATCAACTCACCGACGCATTACCCGCTATTTTTGCTGCCCTAAAGAGCGACGGGCGCGCGGGGATACAGGCGGCCTTTGCTCTTTCCGTGGTCTCGAGGCGCGGTGACGCTTCGGCGCTACTAGGCGGAAGACTCCCGGAAATCGCGGCTCTGCTAAGCCGAAATGATCCGCGACTTAAGGCAACGGCCTCAACGGTTTTTGTGCGCATGTCGCCGCAGCCTGCGGCGTTTGCCGTTCCGTTGCTCGCCAATTCGGTGTTGGGTACCGGTGCTCCCAGCGACCGGGCGCAGTGTCTATGGGGTCTGTTAAACATTGCTGCGACGGCGCCCGAGACGGAGAAAACAATTCTTTACATGCTCGGCTCGCCGATGGACAAAAAGACGAGAATCGCGGTGTTGCAACTGTCCGGCGATTCGCGTCTTGCCACGAATGCCAAAGTTATCGCGGCGGTGGGGCAGGCACTTGACGACAGTGATGAGGCAGTGCTCATCGCAGCCGTCCAGTCGATTAGTCGAATCGGAACTCCTGCTGTCGCTTTGACATCGGCGAAGCTCGCCTCCATTTCAGCCAACGAAAGCAAGTCAAGTACCGTCAGGCGCCTTGCAAATAACGCGCTCCAACACATAAATGAAAATTGCACCACGTTGCTTGGCAAGCCCATGCCGGGATGCTCCCCGAAGTGAGGGTCTCAAAGCAATCATACTGAAGGCGCGAGACGAGGGCAGGAAAATGGCGCGGCGGTCAGACCGCGCCGCGCCGTTTTTCTCGCTCCGTATGACGGTGCGTCGCTAAACCAGACGACTCCCGACTACGGGGATTCTTCCTCACACTCTTCGAACGCGCTCGATTCCGATCATCCACGCATTAGCCGCGACCTGCCGAGCCTTCTCAGACGACCGGTTCCGGCTCCAAAACCACCGGCTCGGGTACAGGCAACACAAACCGATAACCCACGCGCGGCTCAGTCGTAATGAACACCGGCTTTCCCGCCGAAACCTCAATTTTCTTTCGAAGCTGATTGATGAACACGCGCAAATACTCAATCTGATCGCCGTACTCCGGTCCCCATATCGCCTGAAGCAATCGCCTGTGCGGAACCGGCTTGTTAGCCTGAGACACCAAATAGCGCAGAATGTCGAACTCCGTGGGCGTCAATCGCACCAGCTTTCCACTCACCACAACTCTGCGCAAATCGAAATCTATTTCGAGTCCATTGGCGGAAACATGCTTCGGCGTCGTGTCTGTCGCGAATCCGCTTCGGCGCAAAGCCGCGCGAATACGCGCCATCAGTTCGTCGAAGCTGAACGGTTTGCAGACGTAGTCGTCCGCGCCGGCGTCCAGTGCTTCCACCTTATCGGAATCCGCTTCGCGGACCGACACCACGATAATCGGCACATCCCAACCGTTGCGAATCGCGCGGCACGCGGCAAGCCCGCCCATGCCCGGCATGTTGAGGTCGAGCAGTATTAAATCGACGGTCTGCTCCCGAAGCAGTTCGAGCGCCTCTTCGCCCGTTGCCGCTTCGCGAACATTCGCTCCGTGCGCGGTCAAACTGGCGCGAAGAACACGCCGAATCTGCGGCTCGTCGTCGATCAGCAGGATGGTTCTGTTCGTTATCATTTGCTTTCCCCAGTCTCCGCTGTAGCAGCGGATGAAACACCCAACACTGGAAGCGAAAAGCGGAACACCGGCCCTGACTGCGCCGAGTCAAGCCAAATCTTGCCGCCATGGGCTTCCGCGATCGCTCTCGCGATCGGCAATCCCAACCCCGTGCCCTCCACCTGCGAGCGATTCGCAGCCCCTCGATAAAATTTAACAAATATTCGGGCTCGTTCGTCATCGGGAATAGGAAAACCTTCATTTCGGACCATCAAAAGCACCGCCCCGTCCTTATATGAGGCGGATATTTCGATCCGAGAGTCCGGCCGCGAATATTTCCACGCGTTATCGACCACCTGCATGAGCATCTGCTCGAACAGAAAGCGGTCGCCCGTCAGCGAAGGAAGATCATCGGGAATATCCGCGATAAGAGCGCGGCCTCCTAAATATCGTGCCACGCGATTCTGCACAGCTTCCACAATGCTGGCCACCGCGCAGGTTTCCACCCGCGGATTTTCCTTGTGCGCCTCTATGCGGGCCAGATTCAGCGACTCGCGAATCAGCAGATCGAGACGATCCGCTTCTTCGTCAATGACTACGGCCAACTCGCGGTCCATTGCCGCCGTAAGAGTATTGGATTCGCGCAGAACCGAGGCGGCTGCCTTGATGGAAGTCAGGGGTGTCTTGAAGTTATGCGCCAGCGCGTTGAGCACCGTGTTGCGCAGCTCCTCGCCGCGCTTCGATGCCTCAATGCGCGTTCTCTCTTCTCCGCTGTTCGCGCGATCGAGCACCAGATTGATCAAATTGGCCAGCGCGCTTTGCACTTCGGGCGAAGGCTGAGGGCCGTACAATTCCAGAATATTGCCGGCCTCGGCATTTTGAAGCAGGATTCGCGCGGCTTTATCGGCCGAAGACACCGTGCCGGCTGAAAAATCTCTTTGCACGCCGGCCAGACGCAGGACCGCGCCATCCACTCCGAACAACTGCACTACTTGCTCCACGACATCTCCCGCGGCCTCCACCACGCTGTTCGAGGCGAGCAGCACGTTACCTAACTGCTGCAGGCGTTCCATTTCTTCGCGCCTCCGAATCGCTTCCTCAGCTCTTCGTTGCGCTCGAATTGCAAGATGGCTGCCCGTCAGCCCTGTGATCAAAAACATCGAGAAGGTGACGGCTCCCTCGACAGAACTGATTTGAAGGCTCCCGGTGCTATCGACGAAATACCAGCTAAACGCAAGACTCGCGCAGACTGACGTCAACACCGCAAGAAGCCAATCGCCCAACGTGGCGATCGCCAGCACCTCAAGAACAAGCGCCATCGAGACGACCGAGCGATTGGTGTTCAGTGCGAAACAAAAAACGGTGATTCCCCAGGACAGCCCCGCCGCCATCCCAGCCCGCAGCGCCGTGGAGAGCAGAGTCCTGAATTTCACCCTGACCAGCGTAAGTGCCAAATCTAATAGCACCACAAAATTGGCCTCGTTGTCCGCCCGCAAAAAAAGCGGTCCCAAACCGACTACGATGGAAGGGTGATGACGCGAAGGCACGCCCTCGTCAAAATCGGAGCCGCTGCGCCGCTTGCAGGCGCGGCTGCCACACTGGCAAAGGAACTTTCCGCGCAGGAACCGCCCGCTGCTCAGGGCCCGGATCAGACGCCGCGTTTTGGCCGGTCCGCGCCTAAACGCACCATGCCTCTCCTGTGCGGATACTCGCAAAACCTCGCGAAGGTGCCCTATCCGCAACTGGGCGAAATTGCCGCGCAGATCGGGTACGAAGGGCTTGATTTAACCGTAATGATCGGCGGCCATGTGGATCCGCGAATCACCAACGTCGATCTCGTTCGCGCCTTTGAAGCAGTGCGAGGCGCCGGGGTCGAAGTGGCCATGATCTCGACGAACATCACCACCCCGGCGGACCCCACCTGCTATCCGGTGCTTTATCTCACCGGGCATTCCCAGGTGCCGCTGTTTCGGCTCGGCTATTGGCCGTACGGCACGCTTCCGATACAGGCGCGGATGGCTCAGGTCCGGCAGGAACTCGGGCAAGTTCTGAACGTGGCGCAGCGCTGCGACATATCGGCCATGTTTCCCAATCGCGCGGGCGAATTCGTGGGGCAGTCCGTTTGGGATTCGCAGGAGATCATGGCGGGCTTCGATCCGCGCATGGTGGGCTTTTATTTCGATCCGGCCGAGGCTGTTGCCGAAGGCGGGCTCGGCGGATGGCAAACCGCGCTGCGGCTTGCGCTGCCGCGCTTAAAAGCAATATCCCTGCAGGATTTCTACTGGAAAAAAGACGGAGATGACTGGAAGATGCAGAAGTGCCCTCTGGGAGAGGGGATGGTCGATTGGGGTAAGTTCTTCTCCATGGTGGCCGCCGCGCGCTTCAACGGGCCCATTTCGATCCACCAGGAGTACAATCCGCAGAACGCGATTGGCTCAATGACCAGGGATTTGGAATTTGCCCGAACGCACGTGACAAAGGCGTGGACGACCGCGCAGAACGATCAAAAGAGCTAATCCGCCCGCGGCTCACTTTCCGCCACTGCCTCCCGCGGCAGGTCCTGAGAAGCGGCCTGATCGTCCGGCTCCGCAATATCGTCCTCAATGTCAGGATCCAAATCGTCCTGCTCCGAATATTCCGGCTTCCTCACATACTCCATGTGATGAATTTCACTTGCGGGAGGTGTGTCCAGCGCCAATTCACAAGCGCAGCAATCGCTGCAGCGCAGGCACTTGGAGCACATGTGGTTCGCGCACGTGTCTTTCGTGCAGTATGCACAAATTTGAGTCGATTCGATTTCGCAAATGCTGCAATAAAAAGGCATTTTGTGTCTTCGGAACTATTTACGCTTAACCGGCTCTTTCGAAAGCGCGGCGCGGCAACGCTGGGCCTCGTGGTCCACCACCGCGTATTCCTGCTCCTTCTGATTCGCCAGTTCCAGTATGTACTCCTGCAGCTTACCGAGATCGCCCTGATCCTCGACCGCTACCGATTGGATCAGGTCCGCTAGCGCCGGGTTCTGATATTTGCGCAACCCGCCCATCAATGAATCGAGCGTGCGGTGAAACGCCTGCACGCGGAAAAGAGCCCGCATGGATTCCTGCATGTTTTCAGGGTGCCCTGCCAAAGCTGACATTTCGTTGCGAATCGCATCGACCTGCTGCCGGGCGGAGGTCAATTGCGCGACGTACGCTTCGGGCGCGCCTTTCGCCACCCAATCGGATGCGCGGACCTGCTCAAGGTACGGCGCCAGTTTCGCCGGGTACTGCGAAATTCTTTGAAACAGCTCGATATTTTTCTGGTCCGCTGGAAACGCCGCTTGAGGCGGGGGCTGCTGTGCCCGCACCATCCACAAGCAGGCGAGAACTCCGAGCGTAACGGCAACGGAAACGGAGGAACGCAATCGCATCCGTTCCAAGCCTAGCATTGAAATGGTTTTGACTTTATCGGCGGGCCGCCGAGTCACTCCGTCGGCCAAATCCGTATTTTCATTCCCGCGAACGCCAGTTCACCCGGCGCTATCCCCTCATCGGGATGCTATTGGGCACCGAAAGACGAAGCAACTCCTTGTAATCCGCGGCCTTATCGGGCTGATTCGTCCGCTTATAGTAAACGGCCAGCGCCCAGGCGCACATGCCCGGCATAAGACCGTGCTGCTTCTTCGCGGCTTTTTCGAGGCGCAGCATCGCCTCACCGTTCGCGTCTCCCGCGGCCACAAGCCTGATCAGGTCATCCAGCAGTTGCAGGCCGCCCGCCGGGTCGGATTTCTCCAACTCGCGTGCTTCATCGGCCAACTGCAGCGCTTTCGGATAATCTGTCTCCTCCAGCAGTGCCAGCACGGACAGGACATACTTTCGATGCCCTCGATACATGGGCGTCGTCTGGTTCCAGTCGACGGCGTCTAACTCCTCGCGCGCGCGCCCGAACTGCCCAAAAAAAGCGGCGGCCAGCGCTGAAAGATATGCGGCTGCGGCTTTCGCGTGCGGAATGCGGCGCACGCTTTCGTGATAATGTCTGATGATTCGATCCGGCGTCTTGTCGCGCAGCATCATGCGGATCTGGAACAACCTCACCGCGATCACAAGCCCGCAAATCGCCACGGCGGTGAAGACAATCGGAATAGCTACATAATCGCCGTGACGTACATTGATCACGAGCGCGGTCAGCATCAGAGCAAGGAAAAAAACTCCGATGATGATGACACTCAGAAAATTGCGCTTTGTGGATTGCACCCGTCGTCACTATAGCGAACAGTCGCTGAAGATCACGCCGCGTTCGCGCAGATCCATCAGCGTTTCCGGGTCCAAATCGGTTAGTTCCCGTAACGCTTCGAGCGTATGCTGCCCTGCCAGTGGCGCGCCGGAGCCCGGGCCGCCGGGTGTTGCGGATAGCCGGACGGCGGTTCCGGTGACCCGGTGGGGTCCCGCGCCGGAGTGATCCACGGTCGGGAACATCTCGCGAAATCCGGACTGCGGATGGTCCACCACGTCTTCAAATGTCCGGACGGGTGAACAAGGAATTCCGGCGGCATTCAAATCCCGTACCCATTCCGCCGCGGTGCGCCTGGCGAAAATACCGCTCAGCAGTGTTTCGAGCTCCGCGCGGTTCGTGCAGCGGACCGCATTATTTGCGAAGTCCGGGTGAGTTTCTAAATCGGGCCGACCGATCACCCGGCAAAAACCAGACCAGAGCTTTTCGCTGCCCACCGCCAGCGACAAACCGACGTCGCTCGCCTGAAACACCCGATACGGCGCGACCGTCGCGAAGCCAGTGCCCAGTGGTTTTGGCGATATGCCGGAACCCAGATACGTCATGTAATTAGATGTCATGGCGGAGATCATGCAGTCCTGCATCGACACGTCTATGTACTGACCTTCGCCGGTGCGCTCGCGGGCGCGCAGCGCAAGCAGTATCCCGATTACCGCGAACATCCCCGCCGAAACATCCGCCACCGAATAGCCGCACCGAGCCTGTTCGCCGGTTTCGCTCCCGGTGATACTAACGAGCCCGCTGGAACACTGCACAATCAGATCCATAGCAGTATCCTCGCGCGCAGGGCCGTCCTGCCCGTAGCCGGAAATCGAGCAGTAGACCACTTGCGGATTGCGGGCATGTACAGCAGGGTATCCGAGACCCAGCCGATCCATTGTCCCGGGGCGAAAGTTCTCGATCAGCACATCCATTCGGTCCAGAAGACGAAGGCAAAGGTCCACGCCCTCCGGCTTTTTCAGATCGATGGAGATGCCCTGCTTGCCGCGATTCAGGCCGAGAAAAAAGGCTGCCTGGCCTCCAATGAACGGCGGTCCCCAGCCGCGGCCCATATCGCTCCCGCCGGGGGCTTCCAGTTTGTAGACATCCGCGCCGTAATCGCCAAGCAGCAAAGTGGCGTAAGGGCCGGCGAGGGCATGAGAGAAATCGAGGACCTTAACGCCGTCGAGAGGTTTCATAGGGTGACGGTTCGTGCATTGCGACCGTCAAGTAGTGTAGCCCAGTACCTAAACACACCGGAGCCCGCCTTTGAATTTACTTTCGGATTACAAGTTGCAGGACGGGTTAGCTGTGAAACCCTTTGTACTTTGCCTCGTGCTTTCCACCGCTGGACTCATCGCGCAAGAGGGCCGCGGCCGAGGGCAGGAACAGCGCCAGCAACAGCCCCAGCAATCGCAGCAACAACAAGGCCGAAGCGGGGCGCAGGGAAGACCGGAATTTGGAAGCGGCCATATTCCGCCTCACGGGCCGCCCCCTACCCGAGAACCCTCGCGAGAGCAACGTGACGGGCGCGCGGCGGAGCCTGCTCGTCAACCGCCGCAAAACGCACAGGCGCAGCGAGGCCATTTCGAACGGGACAGGCCCGGGCATCCTGAAGCGCCGCACGTTCACGCCGAAGATAATCGGTGGATAGGGCACGAATCGGGCAGGGGAGATGCCCGTTACCACCTGGATCATCCGTGGGAGCACGGGCGATTTACGGCAGGCTTTGGCCCCTCCCATGTTTTTCGCCTCCGGGGCGGCAACAGAGAGCGATTCTGGTTCAACAACTTCTATTGGCGCGTGGCCCCACCCGATTACTACATCGTGGAGCCATGGGACTGGAACTCAGATGAGATTGTAATCTACGAAGATCCCGATCACCCGGGATTCTACCTCGCATATAACCCAAGACTAGGGACTTACGCGCACGTAGAATATCTGGGTCACTAACCAGGAGGACCGGTCTACTATGGTGGATAAGAGCCACGAAGAGCGCGTGCGTCAACGTGCTTACGAATTGTTTTTGGAACGGAATGGCAAGCCGGGATGCGCTATGCAGGATTGGCTTCGCGCAGAGGCCGAGATCCATGAAGAGGAAGATGCGTCGGTGGATGAGGCTGTAATGGAATCCTTTCCCGCCAGCGATCCACCGGCTTACTAAAAAACCCGCGCCGGTTGAATGAGACCGGCGCGGGCTGACTTACTCACTTACTCACTTAACGGCGGAAGCCGTTACCGCGTCCGTTATCCTGATGGCGGTCGGAGCCGCGATCGTGTCCGCGTCCATCGTTCCGATTCTCGTACCCTCGATTGTCATGACCCCGATTCTCATATGCCCGATTGTCATAACCGCGGTAATTGTTATAGCGGGATTGATAGCCGCGCTCTATCACCACGGGGCGTCTGTTCCAGTAGCCGGCAACCCAGTTTCGCCGCCCGTAATTCTGTCCCCAATACCCGTCTACCCAGTAATAATCGGGACCGGGGCAGGGAGGCTGCGCGTCATAAACCGGAGCTGGTTCATAGTAGCCCTGGCTATATCCGCCGCCGAATTGAACACCTACTGAAAGTCTTGTCTGCGCGAACATCGTCCCGCCCGCCAGAACCGCTAATGCCATCAACTTCGTTTTCATAACCGTTTACCTCCTGCCTGCTATAGGGCAATGTGGTGGCCAATTGATAACGCCATGCCTTTCAGTCACTTAGACATTTCTTAACGGACCATAATCAGGCTGCGGAGCACCTGTCAGGTGGTATACAACCATTTCACATCCGCTGCGCCATCCGGCGCTGACAATAGCGCCGCTCCGCTCTTGCCGGCCACATCGACGGTGCCCTTTTCACTGATTCCACGGCGCCCCGGCGTGGAACTGTGAATGCAGTTAATCATGAGGGAAGAGCTAAGGAAATGGATATCAATCGTCTCACGGAAAAAACACAGGAAGCGCTGCGGTCCGCTCAAAGTGAAGCTCTGCGGAGGGGCAATCAACAAGTCGATGTGGAGCATCTTCTCTTCGCGTTACTTGCTCAGGAAGGCGGGCTGGCTAGCTCGATTTTGAAGCGCGCGGGAGTAAATGCCGACTTACTGCGTACGCGGCTGGACCAGGACCTGGACAGGCTTCCGAAAGTCAGCGGCCCCACTGGAACTCCCGAGCAGATATATGTCACGCCGCGGTTGAACAAGCTCTTCACCAGAGCTGAGGACGAAGCGAAACAACTCAAAGACGATTTCATTTCGGTCGAGCACTTTCTGCTGGCGGCGACTGACGACTCGAAAGCCATGAAAGAGCTCGGCGTCACGCGAGATCGTCTGATGAAGGCGCTGCGCGAGGTTCGCGGAAGCCAGCGGGTGACTACAAAAAATCCGGAAGTGACCTATGAGGCGCTGGAGAAATACGGGCGCGATCTGACGAAAAGCGCTGCCGCGGGCAAGCTCGATCCCGTGATCGGGCGCGATGAGGAGATTCGTCGCGTAATCCAGGTGCTTTCGCGCCGGACGAAGAACAATCCGGTGCTGATTGGCGACCCCGGTGTCGGCAAGACGGCCATCGTGGAAGGGCTCGCCCAGCGGGTGATTCGCGGCGATGTCACGGAGGGCCTGAAAGATAAGAAGATCGTGGCGCTCGATATGGGCGCTCTGGTGGCCGGCGCGAAATTTCGCGGTGAATTCGAAGAGCGTCTGAAGGCGGTGCTGAAAGAGGTCCAGGATTCGAATGGCGAGATCATCCTGTTCATCGACGAACTCCACACGGTGGTGGGCGCGGGTAAAGCGGAAGGTTCGATGGATGCGGGGAATCTGCTGAAGCCGATGCTGGCGCGCGGCGAGTTGCATTGCATCGGCGCAACGACCCTCGACGAGTTCAGGAAGTATATCGAGAAGGATGCCGCGCTGGAGCGCCGCTTCCAACCCGTGATGGTGGATCAGCCCTCTGTGGAAAACACGATTTCGATTCTGCGCGGTCTCAAAGACCGCTACGAGTTGCATCATGGCGTGCGGATCAAGGATGCCGCGCTGGTGAGTGCCGCCATTCTCTCGGACCGCTACATCACAGACCGCTTTCTGCCCGACAAAGCAATCGACCTTGTGGATGAGGCGGCAGCGAAGCTCAGGGTGGAAATCGATTCCATGCCCGCGGAACTCGATGAGATTCTTCGCCGAACCATGCAGCTGGAGATCGAACGTCAGGCGCTAAGGAAAGAGAAGGATGCCGCGTCACGCGAGCGGCTGGAGAAAATCGAAGCGGAGATCGGAAATCTGCGCGCCGAGGGAGATGCGCTGAAAGCCCGGTGGCAGCTGGAAAAGGAATCGGTTCAAAATTTGCGGACGTTGCGCGAACAGATCGATCAGGTGAAGATCGATATCGAGAAGGCCGAGCGCGCGTACGATCTGAATCGGGCAGCGGAGCTGAAGTACGGCACGCTGCGCGAACTTACCGCGAAGCTGGCGGAAGCTGAGTCAATTGCTTCCGGGCCAAAGAAGCTGCTCAAGGAAGAAGTGGGCGAGGAGGATATTGCCGCCGTGGTTAGCCGGTGGACCGGCGTGCCCGTGTCGCGCCTGCTGGAAGGCGAAATGCAAAAGCTGATGCACCTCGAAGAAGAGCTGCACAAGCGCGTCATCGGCCAGGATGAAGCCGTAACAGCAGTCTCGGAAGCAGTGATTCGCGCGCGTTCCGGCCTGAAAGATCCGAACCGCCCCATCGGCAGCTTCATTTTCCTGGGACCCACCGGCGTGGGCAAAACCGAGCTCGCGAGAGCGCTGGCCCAGTATCTCTTTGACGACGAGCACAACATGGTGCGAATCGATATGTCGGAATATCAGGAGAGGCACACTGTGGCAAGGCTGCTCGGAGCGCCTCCCGGATACGTCGGCTTTGAAGAAGGCGGGCAGCTAACGGAGGCGATCCGGAGAAAGCCGTATTCGGTAATCCTGTTCGACGAAATCGAAAAGGCGCATCCGGACGTGTTCAATGTGTTGCTGCAGATTCTGGACGATGGACGTCTGACTGACGGCCAGGGCAGAACGGTCAATTTCAAAAACACGATTTTGATCATGACGTCTAACGTGGGCAGCCATCGGATTCTGGAGTATAAGGGCGCTTTCGGCGGGGCCGCTTACGCCAACATGAAAGAAGCGGTCATGCATGAGCTTCGGGCAGTTTTTCGTCCGGAGTTCCTGAACCGCATTGATGAAATCATCGTCTTCCATGCGCTTGACGAATCCCATCTGAACCAGATTGTGGAGATCCAACTGGAGAATCTGCGCGCGCGGCTGGCGGACCGGCACATCACGCTCACGCTGACGGATGCGGCGCGGGCTCATTTGGTGAAAATCGGCTACGATCCCGTTTATGGCGCGAGGCCGTTGAAGCGGGCAATTCAGAAGCAGGTCGAAACGCGGCTGGGCAGACTAATGATCAGCGGCCAGGTTCATGATGGAGAGGAGATCCTGGTGGATTACGATCGCGCACGGGATGAACTGAAATTTGAACCCCGGGTAGCCGTGGCGGCATGAGCCGCCGCGGACGCCCGGAATGCTACTTAGAGATCGGTCAATAATTTGTCGGAATCGCCGAAGCGGCCTGGCCGGACACCCATCCGATCCATAATCGACAAATACAAACTGCACGCGCGGCGATTCTCATTGCCTTTACCCAGGTAATCGAGAACGCGGCCTGTCTTCAGGCCGCCGCCATGACCCGCGAGCACGATCGGCAACTGATCGGCGCCATGCGCGTCGCCATCGTAAAGGCTGGAGGCCATCATGAGAATCGAATTATCCAGCAGACTCTGCCCGCCCTCGTCGATCGCTTTCAGCCGCTGCGTGAGATAGACGAACTGCTGCATGTGGTACTGATTCGTCTTCAGATACATCGCCTCAAGCGCCGGGGCATGCCCATTGTGCGTGAGATCAAGGTGCAATGCGCCGCGAACACCCTCGATGAACTTGAAGTTCATCTGCGACAAATCGTTGTTGAGCATCAGAGTCGCGATCCGCGTCTTATCCATCTGGAATGCGAGGACCAGCAGATCCATCATGAGCTTCATGTGGTCCGGCACGTTCTGTGGAATCTCATCCGCCGGCCGCGGCATGTTCGGCTTGCTCAGCGTGGGGCGCCAACCTTCCAGACGCTCCTGCTTCGCCGCGTTATCGATACGCTTCTCAATGTCGCGAATCGATTCGAGATATTCATCGAGCTTCCTGCGATCACCGGTGCTGACTTTCGGTTCGAGTGAATGAGCTTCGTCCATCACCGCATCGAGAATGCTGCGGTCCAGCTTCCGGCCCTTGCCGTCGCCAACCAGCTGATCGAAAGTGCGCGCCGGATAGATTTCCTTCGTTGCCGCCTTCGTAGGAGAAACCCACGAAATCGACGAGCCATACAACATCGAAAGCCCGTCTTCCAACCGGAGTTCGTTCGGCTCGATACCGAGAGCAATACTGGGCACAGGCGTCCGCCCGCCAATTGCTTTGGCGAGCACCTGATCCATGCTGGTGCCGACCTTGATATCGCTGGGGTCGAGGCTCACCTGAGCGCCGGAGAGCATGTTCATGCGGCCAAGATGCGGGCTGGTCGACTTGAACGCCGATTCATGGAAAAGCCCTTTCAGGAACACGATGTCTTCGCGAATCGCCGAAAGAGGCGCACCGGATGGGCCGAATTCCATCTCAGAGCCGCTGCCCTTTGCCCACCAGTTCGCCGGCTTGATGCCGTTTGAAAAGAACATGCAGGCAAAGCGCGTGGGAGGCTTGTTCAGCGCCGCGGCTTCGGTGGCGGAGATACCGTCCTGCGCGCCAAAGAGCGGCAGCGATTCCATCCACGGCAGAGCAAGCGCTACGCCCGTTCCTCTCAAAAAATGACGTCTTGAAGTATTCGTTTTCATTGCCTGCCTGCCTTGTCTTTCTCTGAACGTATCAAATTGCCGGCGATCTTAACGGGGACTGCCTTGCCGACGTCATCTTTTGCCTGGTGATTGCGGAACTGATCGCTTGTCACAATGGCAGTCACCAGTTCCGAAAATTTCGTATCGGGTCCGTGCGCTGCCATCTGTTCGATAAGGGGCTGATCTGAGGCCATCACGGTCCGCCCAAACGCATACCCCAGAAGTTTCCAGGAGAGAGTGCGGCGCACAAGCGTATCCTTGGTCTGCAAGTATCCCAGAAGACCCTTCACCCCGGCGATCTGTGTTTGATCGCTGAGAGTTCCCGTGTCGTCGATCGGTTTGCCGTCCGAGTATTGATCGCGCCACCGGCCAGTGGAATCGTAATGCTCCAGCGAGAAGCCCAACGGGTCGATGCGCGTGTGGCAATTGGCGCACGTTGCGTTTCGCTTATGGGCCTGCAAGCGGTCTTTGACGGATAGACCGCCGAAGAGCTTGTCGTCGGCGGGAATGGAACCCGCATCCGGAGGTGGTGGGGGAACAGGAGTGCCGATAATACGTCGCAAAACCCAGTCACCACGCTTCACAGGGCTGGTTCGAAGGGGAGCGGATGTTGAGGTGAGCACCGCGCCGAGACGCAACAGACCGCCGCGCTCGAAGGCATTCGCTCCCTCGACACGTTCAGCGGCGCCGGTGGATTTGATCTCCTGTTTCACCCCGTAATATTTGGCCAGGGGCCTGGTCAGAAAATCGTAATCGGCGTTGAGCAGTTCGCGAACCGGACGATCCTGACGGATCACGTACTCGAAGAAGGAAACGGCTTCGTCGTACATGCCTTCTTTCACTTCCTGAGTGAATTCAGGAAAGCGGCTTGTGTCCACACCCTTAAATTGATCGAAATGATAGAAGCCAAGCCACTGACCGAAGAATTCGCTGGAGAGGCGGCGCGCTTTGGGGTCGGCCAGCATGCGCTTTGCCTGCACTTCCAATTGTTTGGGGCTTGCCAGCTCACCAGCAGCCGCGGCGCGCCGAAGTTCGTCATCCGGTATTGAACTCCAGATGAAGTAGCTCAGGCGGCTGGCGAGTTCCCAACTGTTGAGAGGTCTTGCGGGGCTAACGCCGTTCGACATTTCGGCAACCGGTCTGACGGTACCGGCCGCCGATTGCGCCGGCTGCTCGACACGATACAGAAATTGCGGCGCGACGAGGATGCGCGTGATGAGAGCGCGAATGGCGCCGCGGTGATCCGGATCGGTCGCGAGGGTCTTGTCATAGAACGCCCGCAATGACTGCTTTTCCTTTTCCGTGAGCGGGCGACGCCATGCGCGGCTGGCGAACCTGAGGCAGTCTTCCACATGGCCGGCTTTCGCGGATTGTTCGGCGGCTACCGCCGCATCGTATTCAGCGCGCAGCACACGGAATTGACCTCGCGCCTCTGCCGGGAAGGCGTCAATTTCCGCCTTGGTCAGTTCTGTGAGGTGCTTCCCCTTCAGATCGATTTTATAGTGTTCGGCGAGCAGCGCGGCAAAGTTGTTGTGGTACTCGAACGACGTGAACAGATCGCTCCAGGCATGGTTCAGGCGCGCCCGTGTCGCATCGTCAAGAATGTGCTCGGTGACGAATTTGTCATCCCGAATGTATTTGACCTTCAGGATGTAATCGTCGTGTTCCGGCACATTGAAGGTTGGATCGAACGGCTCCGGAGCGGGATCTTTATCGGCGGGGGTCGGTTCCGCATTTGAATTGGGAGGCAAAATGGTCGCGTATTCCATTACTCCCGCTTTGAATGCTTTGTAGCCCGCGCTGTTCGGGTCGCCGAGCAGGAAACGGTTGAGCTTACCGCCGCGGGGATTCGCACCATCGCGGTCTGAGATCAGCAGGCGATAAACCTGGTTGCGATCCGAGCCGAGGCTGGCTTGCACCTGAAGCTCAAAGCCCGCCATACCGGCAGGCACGGGCACTTCAAAGGAGGTGGTCGCTCCGAGGCAGAAATCGTTAGGGCCCAAAGTGCTGCCATCGGAACATGCCCCGAAGGCTAATTTTGCGACCGCGGCCTCATTCAGCACGGATTTCAGCGGAACAGGCGGTTCGGCAGGACCTAAGCCGCGAGGAATGACGGGCACATTATTGATATCTCCGGCCGCGACCGGAGGCGGAGTCGCGCCGCGGCCTGGACCCGCGGGTTTGCGATACGCGATGGTCGCGTTTCTCCAAATGACGAGGGGTTTCGTGGCCAATTCCTGGTCGGCAGAGTGCTGATTTAGGCGGTCGATATTAAGAAAGATGGTGGCGGGCCCTGTGGGAGCGGGCCCTCTTCCAAAGCCGCCCCGGCCGCCTCTGTTGAAGCGGAACTGATGGGCAGGTTCGGCCTTCAGAGAGACATCGCGAAAGACCAGCGGATCTTCATCGCCCTGACCGCCCGCGGCCGCATCGCCTCGCGCGAAGAACCATGCGGGCCAATTCGTCAGCGTGTTTTGAACTTCGAGAGCGGCAGCCCTCGCGGCGGTTTCCGTTGCCTTCGCATCGGGGCCAGGGGCCGGCATCTTCCGCCACTTCGACACAACGTCGGACGAGGGGTAACCCAGAACCGGCATGTTCACAACGTTCCAGATATGCTGCGCCATGCGAACGCTGAGGCCTTCTCGAACCGCAAGGTCTTTCAGAGTGACGGCGGGTTCGCCCAGAGCGGCGCGGTTCTTGTAACGCCATGCCACATAGAAAGCTTTGCCGTATTTCTCAAGGCCGAACGGCTTTCCGCCTTCGCCTGAAACAGTACGGAAGCCGTTTTGGGCGTAGATATCTTTGATCCGGTTGATGGCAAAAAGTTCAAAGCCGGTCTTACCGGGATCCGAGAAAAATTCCACCGGCCCCGCGCCAATCATGGCGTGGTCGGCTACGATTTTCGCCGCGCCTAAATAGCGTTCGAGGTTCGCATCCTGCATGAACTGCACATCGCCGAAGTTGGTGAATCCTTCGCCGCCGACCGAATCGCTGGAAGCGTCAATGCCGGTATCGAGTGTCAGGCCGGTCAGATCCTGAATCGTGTAGGCGTACTCGCCACTGGTAAGCCGCCGGACCGTGACCCGCCCGGGGTCGCCCGCGTGCTTCTTAATGTACGAATCGAGTTCGGAGCGAACCCACTTCACCGCCTGCCGCCGTTCGTCGTCAGACGGCCGCGGAAGGCCTTTCGGCGGCATCTTATTCTGATCGAGCGCGGCGACCACGCGTTCCCACTGCTGGAAATTTTCGCCGGCGGAGCCGTGCGACGTCAGTTGATCCAGATTGATGCCGGCAGTAGCGACAGCCTTTCCGTGGCACTGGAAGCAGTATTTCTGGAACGTCGCCACAGCGGCTGGGGCCGGGGTGGTGTCCGCCGCATGCACGGAACTGACGATGCCGATTGCGGTGAGACAGGCCCCCGCGGAAACTGCGATTGCGGCATTTCGCCACCGGCGATTTCTCGCGGGCACAGGAGGGCTAGATCTTGATGCTTTCATGAGGACGCACTTAGTCTATATAATTCGACTTCCAAACTGAAGGGCGAGGTTACCCGGCGCGTAAGTTTTGTCGCCCGCACCGTGCTACTCTCTCAACAAATCATGTTGTATCGTTTCCGGCGGATCGCCTGGTCCGGCATCCTTTGCGGCGCTCCTTTGCTCGCTCAGGCTCCGTCGGGCGATGTTTTTCTGTTACGCGGAGCGACCGTTCATACAATTTCCGGACCAGTGATTGAAGATGGATCCGTGCTGGTTCGAAACGGGAAAATCGTGGGAGTGGGACACAACCTCTCCGCTCCCGACGGCGCCACTATCATCGATCTTCGGGGCAAACATGTTTATCCGGGGATGATCGACGCCGGGGCCATGTTGGGGCTCGAGAAAACTTCCAGCAGCCAGGCGTCCGATGGACACGAAATCGGGCTCTTTAATCCACAGCTTCGGGCGGTAACGGCTGTCAACCCGGCGGATGAGCAGATTCCGGCGGCTCGCGCGAACGGAGTGACGAGTGTTTTGGAAATGCCGATGGGGGATTTGATCGGCGGTCAGCTTTCGCTGATTCACCTCGATGGCTCGGCTAACGATTCGATGACGATTTCGGCGTCCGCAGCCATTTATCTGCGTTTCCCCGCGATAGAGACTCGTCCTGTTCCCGTACACGATCACGATGACGATGACGATGAACCAACCACAGCGGTGGAGCCGGAGGCCGTGTCTTATTCGCTTGCAAAGAAGGCCTTTGAAGTGAAGATGCAGGCTTTAGACACGTTCTTCGAGGATGTCCGAAGGTATCGCGTGGCGAAGTCCGCGAAGGCTCCGGGGTTTGCGCCAGATCGGCGTTATGAGGCGATGATTCCAGTGCTTGAAGGCACGACGCCGATGTTCGTAGCGGCTACCAGAGAGCGCGAAATACGAGGTGCGATTGCGTTTGCGGACGCGCAGAAGATCCGGATTATCCTGGCGGATCCGTTTGAGGCGTATAAGGTGCTGCCGCTGATCAAGTCGCATAATATTCCGGTTGTACTGGGACCTACGTTGACTCTTCCGCTGGATGTTGACGATGATTACGACCGGTCATATACAACTCCGAACGATCTTTTCAAGGCGGGGATTACGTTTGCGATCGCGACGTTCAGTTCGCGGCTTTCGCGGAATTTGCCGTATCAGGCAGCAGCGGCGGTTTCATTCGGCTTGCCCCACGATGAGGCTTATAAGGCAATCACGCTGAATGCGGCGGAGATTTTGGGTATGGGGAAACGGCTGGGTTCGATCGACGAGGGGAAGGTGGCGGATCTGATTGTGACGGATGGCGACCCGATGGAAACCATGACTCATGTGACGCAGGTTTTCATTGATGGGAAGCCGGTTAGTTTAGATACCCGGCAGAAGCGGCTATATGAGAAGTATCTGGCCCGACCTTAGTGGGAACTTGTCTGCGGTTGCTCCTCGCAGCATGAGCACTTTAGCCACAGACTCCAGGTCCTGATCTCCCACAATTTTGGACGCTCGGCTCTTGCGCGAAGCCCAGCGCAGCCGAATTTCTGACAGGGAGCGACTCTGCCAACGCCCCAAAATCTGAGGGGTTGTTTCTTAGGAACACAGGAGCCGCCTCGGACCAGGGCGTGTCGCGTTGTCCCCGAAGAAACGTCCGGGCACCGCCGGTTCGCTGAGAGCCTGGAAACCCAATCGATCCGACGGTCCGGCTAGTTCCCGGCGCGTCCGCCGCCACGTCCTCCGCGTCCGCCTGCCGGCGGAACTGCCGGGGGCAGGTCCACACGGGGCAGTTTTTCGGCGCGCGTGGCCGCGTTGTAAACGAACACTGCCTCGATCACGGCCATCTGTTCCACATCCGCCTGCTGAATGCGATCGTACACATCCATGTTGGAGTGGTGGGTGCGCGTGTCATAGTCCATCGGGTCCTGAATGAACTGGAAGCCCGGCAGGCCCACGCGGTCGAACGACTGATGGTCCGTACCGCCGGTGTTGCGGATAGTCACGATACCGGGCGTAAGGTCTTTCAGCGCCGCGAACCACTGCTCGAATATCGGGCGCATCATTTCATTGCCCTGCAGGTAGATGCCGCGGATCTTACCGGTGCCGTTATCGATGTTGAAATAACCGGCGAAATTATCGTGCTCCGGAGTGGGTTTCATCACTGCCGGGTCGGCGAAATGCGATTTGACATAAGCCGCTGAACCGAGCAGACCTTCTTCTTCCCCGCCCCACATCGCGAGGCGAACCGTGCGATCCATTTTGAGGTTCAAAGTCTTGAGGATGCGCATCACTTCCATAGCAACCGCGCTGCCGGCTGCGTTGTCGGTGGCGCCGGTGCCGTAATGCCAGGAATCGAAATGCCCGCCGACCATTACGACCTCGTTCGGCTTGGTGGCGCCGGGGATTTCTGCAATGACGTTAAACGACTCAGTATCCGGCGTGAATTCCGTCTTAATATCGAATGACATTTTCACGGGGACGTTATGGCTCACCAGGCGGGCAATGCGGTTGTATTGCTCGGCTGTAATGGAGACCTGGGGCAGGTTGTTTTTGATGTCGCCCAGTCGCGGAGCGCCGCCACCGAAAAGCGTGCCGCTCTGTCCACGGGCCGTGGCCGTCACGGTGACCAGCGCACCTTCCTGTTTCCAGAAATTACGAAGTTTCTCCTGATAGGCAGCGCGCTCCTCGGGAGTCATATTGGCCAGCGCCGCCGCGCCGCCACGTCCGCCGCGTCCGCCCGCGGCCCCGGTGGGAACCACTTCAGGCACGAGCTCCGCAAGTTGCTGATCTGTGTAACGGCTGGCAAGCGGCGTCGTGGGGAGGGTGAGCTCCTGAATGGGAGCGGTGAGTACAATCTTTCCCCTGACTTTGCCCTTGTACTTCTCCATGTCGGCCGGCCCTTCGATTGCGGCCATTACGACTTCGCCGGTGACCGGGCCGTTGGTGCCCCGAGTCCACGCGACGGGCACGCCATCGAGAGGCATATAGGTGGGTTCCACCATGGCGCCGCTGTAGCCGGTTACCTGCCAGCCCGGAATCGGACCCGAAGTCACGCCCTCCGTGGGCCATTTCTCGAGGTGAACGTTGCTGAGCCCCCACTCTTTCAACTGGCCAACGGCCCAATCGCCCGCGGCGCGAAACTGCGGAGAATTCGTAAGGCGCGGACCGTAGCGGTCCGTAAGGCTCCAGATGACATCCATGACCTTCGAAGCCGCCCCGCCGCGACCGCGACCGCCGCCCCCACCGCCCAGTTCAGCGGCCTTGATCTTGTGGATCACATTTAGGTCAATCTTTTCCTGTGTGCCCAATTGCTGGGCCGAAATGAGCGCGGTAACGCCCAGGGAGAGTGTGAGGACGGCGAAATGGGTTTTGTGAGACATAACGGTTTCATTGGAGGATAGCAAGGGTTTTGTGGCGATGGCGCGCCCTTTGCAATCCTGTGAGCCGAAATGAATCTAAACGAACAGCTTTTCAATCACCCGGCCCGCCACATCCGTCAGGCGGAAATCGCGCCCTTGAAACCGGTATGTCAGCTTCGTGTGATCGAGGCCGAGCAGGCGAAGCATGGTGGCGTGCAAATCGTGAAGATCCATGTGGTCGCCGGTCGGGGAGAAGCCGAACTCGTCGGTGCCACCAATCGTCATGCCGGGTTTCACACCGCCGCCTGCCATCCATAGAGTAAATGCGTCGATGTGATGATTGCGGCCGGCTTTGCCCGATTCGCGCACTTCACCCATCGGGGTGCGACCGAATTCCCCGCCCCAGATTACGAGTGTGTTTTCGAGAAGACCGCGCTGCTTCAGGTCGCGGATGAGCGCGGCTGTGGGCTGGTCGATTTCCCTGGTCACTTGATTCAAAGGCTGGCCGAGATCCGCATGGTGGTCCCAATCGGTGTGATAAAGCTGCACGAAGCGAACGCCGCGTTCAACCAGGCGACGCGCCAAAAGGCAGTTGTTCGCGTAGCTCGCTTTGCCCGGTTCCGCGCCGTACATCTCCAGCGTTTCCTTCGACTCTTTGCCAAAATCGATAAGCTCCGGGCCGCTGGTCTGCATTCGATACGCCATTTCGTACGACGCGACGCGGGTAGCGATTTCAGGATCTCCCGTTTCGTTAAGCTGCGACGTATTCAGGTCGCGAATCGCTTGAATGGTCTCGCCCTGCGTATCGGCGGAAATGCCTTTGGGGCGGGACAAGTCAAGAATCGGGTCGCCGCCGGAACGGAACGGGACACCCTGAAATGCGGTGGGGAGAAAGCCGCCGGACCAGAGCGCCGCGCCGCCGCGAGGTCCGCGCGGACCGGATTGCAAAACCACGAAACCAGGCAGATCGTTTGACTCGCTGCCGATCCCGTAAGTGATCCAGGAGCCCATGCTGGGGCGGCCGAAACGCGTGGAACCGGTATTCGCGAAACACTTCGCAGGGCCGTGATTGAAGTTCTCCGCGGCAATGCCCTTCACGAAGGTGATGTCGTCCGCAATGCCGCTCATATGCGGCAGAAGTTCGGAAAACCACGCACCCGATTGACCATGCTGCCTGAACTCGCGCGTTGTCCCCAGGAGCTTAGGCCGCTCCTTCGCGAACGTGTCCATGAAGGCGAAGCGCTTGCCTTTCATAATCTCGTCCGGAACCGGCTGATTGTGGTATTTCCGCAGTGCGGGTTTGTAATCGTAAAGTTCGAACTGGCTGGGCGCGCCGGCCATAAACAGGTAGATTACGTTCTTCGCTTTGGCCGGAAAGTGGCCGGGCTTCGCCTGTAGAGGATTCACGGCGGCAGCCGGCGGGGCGGCAATTCCGCGAGCTTCATTCAATAACGAAAGGAGCGCGAGTTTACCCAGGCCCACGCCACAGCGCTCAAAAAAATGGCGGCGGGTTTCGAATTGCAAAAGAAGATCTTCGTCGTTCATGGTATTTAATCCCGGGTAAGAAAGTCGTCCAGGTTCAGAAGCACCCGCGCCACGCCGGTCCAGGCGGCTTCAAGTTGCATATCTTTCGGAAGAGTGGCCGCAAGTTTGGCGGGGGGCGGATTCGCGGGTACTCCTTCGGGCGAGAATTTGCCGCCTTTATAGATCAATTCAATAGCGCGGGAGGGGTTCGTTTTGTATTCCTCAGTCTGGCGCAGCAGAAACCGGGTAAGGCGTTGTTCTTCGTCGGGCCGCGGCGCACGATCGAGCGCCAGGCGAAATGCATATCGAATTCGCGACGCTGTATCTTCCGGCGCCTCTTTGATGACGCGGGCCGCAAGCCCTTCGGCAAACTCCGTGAATGCTTCGTCATTGAGTGTGGTCAGCGCCTGCAGCGGAGTATTCGAACGGACGCGGCGGGTACAGGTCGAATTGGCATCGGGCGCATCGAAAACCGTGAGGCCGGGGAACGCGGCAGACCGGCGAAAGAACGTGTAGACGCCACGGCGATAACGGTCGGGTCCTGTCGCAACAGGCCATGCACCCGCGACCTGCGTGACCGACATCGCACCATCCGGAATGGGCGGGTAGACACTGGGACCGCCAACTTTGTCAGTCAGCAGACCACTGGCGGAGAGAGCCGCATCGCGAATCGTTTCCGCATCGAGCCGCAGACGATTTTGGCGCGCCAGCAGCTTGTTATAAGGATCGATCTCTTCCAGCTCAGGCCGTTGCTTCGAAGCCTGACGGTAAGTGGCGGACGTCACGATCAGCCTGTGAATGGCCTTTTGACTCCACTTACTCCGCATGAATTCGCTCGCAAGGTAATCGAGCAGTTCGGGGTGAGTGGGCAGCGACCCCTGTGCGCCGAAATCGCCTTCCGATTCGACTATACCTTTTCCGAAATACTCCTGCCACATGCGGTTGACCGTGACGCGCGCGGTCAGCGGATTACGTTCGTCAACCAGCCATTTCGCGAAATCGAGACGGGTGTTCGCTTCGGGCGGCAGCGGCGGCAAAACCTCGGGAACGCCGGGTTTGACCGTGACGCCTTTGCGCGTGAATTCGCCGCCAAGATGGATATACGCTTCGCGCGGCCGCGGCAGTTCACGCATGATGAGAGTGGTGGTAAACTTCGGCTCACGCCTGCGCAGCTCACGCAGGTTTTGCACGCGTTCGATAAGTTCAGGGTCTTTGGACGGATCCGGATCGCCCGGCTTATGCGGACGCGCCGCCAGCTCCCGCACATACATCACCAGCTCTTTACTAAGCGCGGACCATTGCGAATCGAACGCCTTCTTGCGCGCGATTTCTTCCTCTGTCGGAACCTGAAGAAACGGGCGATTGAAATCGTAACGCTCAGCCTCGCTCGCCACCTCATCGACATTATTGAAGAACGCGTAAAGCTGGTAGAACTCTTTTTGTGAAATCGGATCGAATTTGTGGTCATGGCAGCGCGCGCAGCCAACGGTCAATCCAAGAAAGGCATTGCCGGTTGTGGATACACGATCCACCACCGCCTCCACCCGGTACTGTTCAAAATCAATGCCGCCCTCGAAATTACTGGGCGTGTTGCGATGAAACCCGGTGGCGATCAGTTGATCGGTTGTCGGGTTGGGGAGCATGTCGCCGGCAAGTTGCTCGATTGTGAACTGGTTGAATGGCATGTCGCGGTTGAATGCATTGATCACCCAATCGCGGTACCGCCACATTTGGCGCGGCGCATCGATGGTGTAGCCGTCGGAATCGGCATAACGCGCGACGTCGAGCCAGTGCCTGCCCCAGCGTTCGCCGTAATTCGGAGAAGCGAGCAGTCGATCGACAACGCGTTCGTAAGCGTCGGGCCGGGTATCCTCAACAAAGTCCTGAAGCTCCCGAGGGCTGGGCAGAAGGCCGACTAGATCTAAACTCACGCGGCGCAACAGCGCTTCTTTGGGCGCTTCCGGCGAGGGTTGAAGTTTTTCCTTATCAAGGCGCGCAAGAATGAAATTATCGATGGGATTCCGAACCCATACGGTCTGTTTCACAGCCGGGGGATCGACACGACGCACTGGTTGAAATGCCCACCAGTCCGCGCCTTTTCGCTTGGGCTGAGTTGCGGCCGAGGTTTCTTTGGGCCATTCCGCGCCACCTGCGATCCAGGTGCGGATAGCGGCGATTTGATCGGCCGGCAGCTTGCGGCCAGGCGGCATTTTCAGATCGCCTGATTGTTCTACTGCGCGGACCAGAAGGCTCTCGGAAGGGTTACCCGGTTTGACAGCCGCGCCGCGGTTGCCGCCGGCAAGCAAAGCCTCACGTGTAACGACGGACAAGCCGCTGGATTTCAGGTTGTCATTGTGGCAGGACTGGCAGTTGGTTTTAAGAAGCGGAACGGCTGTTTCCTGCGCGAACGCTGTTGCCGCGATGGCAAAGAAAGCGGCGCACCTGAGATTGTTCGACACAGCTACAATCTATCACCAAAAATCAGGCGCGCCGCTGACCAGAACCGCTTTGGGAGTAAGTTACTACCCCATAATTCCGAGATCAGTCGTAGTGAAGTTACTCAGGTTCGGGAAGATGCTCGCGAGGTTCGCGCCCGACTGCACTCCGAACCACTGGGCCATGGTCGCCGCGTACTGGTCGACCGAGGTGCTGGGGATCAGTGTGCCGCGCGAATTCGCATCGTTCGGTCCACCCAGATGCAGGTCGGGATACTGGCCGAAGAACTTACCGCCCTGAACGCCTCCGCCCATGACGAAGTGGTGACTGCCCCAGGCGTGGTCGGTGCCACCATTCCCGTTGGGTGAAAGAGTGCGACCGAATTCGGAAGCGGTGAAGGTGGTGACGTTATTCTGAACGCTCAAATCCACAGTGGCCTGATAGAACGCGGCCATGGCCTGGCTGAGCTGCTGAAGCAGTTGATCCTGCGTGGCCAACTGACTTCCATGGGTGTCGAAGCCGCCCAATTGGCAAAAAAAGATCTGCCGCGAAAGGCCGAGCGCGGCGCGCACTTTGATGATGCGAGCGACGGTCTGCAATTGAATCGCGAGCGGATTGTTTGCCGGGAAAGCAGTGGTGAGCGTCACGCCGTTGAGGGCAGTATTCAGCGTGGCCGCGTAATTGACGCCGCGCGTCAGCGTACCGTTCGCCGCCTGAACAAGCTGCAGCCCGTTGTCAAACGTCAGTAACTGCTGAAGCCCCTGAAGACGCGCCTGATTTCCAACATTGAGCAATTGAGCGGAACCCGCCGGCACCGTTGCGGCGAAGGTCTGCTGGCCCGTAACGAACAGGCTGGCGCCGTTGGTGGATGCCATGGGGGGAAACGATGCGCCGGCATTGTAAGAAGCCAGTTGGTCCGCAATACGACCGCCCCATCCCGTGCTGCCGAGACCGGAAGGAATCGAAGTCTGCCACTGACTCGACTGATCTGAGTGGGAGAACAGAGCATTGGGCAAAATGGCGCTGTTATTGGTGTTGTAGAGATTGCGGTCTATCTGCTTCACCAGCATTCCGACGTTGGCCACAATGGCCACGGGCGAGGCTGCCTGGTTGTAGAGATTCCCCATTTCAATCAGCCTGGGGTGCAGCCCGTAGGTATCCGCGCCGTTGTGAATTGGCACGAGCGAAGCCTGTGAAAGCGCGAGACCGCCCCGCCCTTGCTGATACAGGCTATAGTTCTGCTGCGCAGTTGTAATAGGAACAACGGTGTTGTGACCGTCGTTTCCACCAGCGAGGAATATACAAACCAACGCCTGGTAGGGAAGGTTCGGGCTGCTCGCCAGCGCATTCATTTCACCGAACTTGCCAAGGGCGCCTAATGCGCCCGCCGCGGAAACTGAGCGAACCACATCCCGCATGAATTCACGTCTTGAACGAATTAACATGTTCTTATCTCCTGATCTCTTTCTTTTTTTCTGTTAGGCGGGTTGCGGTTAGTGCCACACGTTGTAATAGCCCGAAGTCAGGATCAGGTAGCAACCGGTTTCCACCCGGGAAATGTTTCCATTGGTGTCGGCCGTGATGGCGTTGATCAGTAACTGCTTCATGTTGTTGGGCATGGTGCCGTGAGTCAGTGTCAAGTCGAGCGCGTCAGCCAGTATGGAGGGCGTGGAAGCGAGCGACACGAAGGCGGTGAGATCGACCGTGGTGCCGGGCCCGTACGTTTGCACCGCGTTCTGATAGGCGTTGAACAGGCCCGCGACCACATTGGCGCGCAGAATTGAGTTGTTCGGCGTATCGATCTGGAACTCCGGCCCGAACAGCGCCGTACCGGGCGCCTGAAAAGACGGCGAGTAGTAGTTAAAAACACTGGGTGCGTTGAAAATGTCCTGGTTTAACGTGACCAAGTCGTATGAGAAGTAGTTTTGGAGAGTCATCTGGCCGCCGAATGCGCGAACCATGCCGGCGATCAGCAGCGCCGGTTCCTGCAGGTGACCGTCGGAGACCTGATCGTTGCCGCCGTTATCGTTCGCACGGGCTTCGGGGTCGAGCAGAATCGCAGTGACCACCGCGCCCATGTCGCCGCGAACGCCCTGGCCGTTATCGGCAAAGACAGCGGAGACCCGCTGCACATAGGCCGGGCTCGGGTTGCTTTTTACAAGGTGCTGAATGAGCAGGGTTCCAATGAACGGCCCTGCATTCGGATGGTTGTAGATATTATCGAGAGCGTTCTTGAGATCCTGTTGGGCTGAAAGACCGGCGGGAGATACGAAAGCGCCGAGCAGTGTCTTGGCACCCGTGTCATGCATGGGCGCGTAGGGCACCATCGGGCCATTTTGCGTAACATAAGCGCCCCAAACGATCGGGTTTCCGGGCGCCGGGGCGTAAGTCCAGCCTGTGAACACGCGGGCGAACTCGGTGATTGTGAACTGCGAGTACACCGGCACAGGAAGATTATTGGAATCCAGCTGCGCTGTGCCATCCGCGTTCAGAATTTTGGTTCCCAGACTGAAAAGCTGCAGCACTTCACGGGCGTAATTCTCATTGGCAACAATGTTCTGTCCGGCATTGGCTTTCGCATTATTCGCCATGTCGAGATACTGGCCCATGCCCGGGCTCAGCGTCACGTCGTTCAGTAGTTGGCGGTAGTTCACAAAGGCATCGCCAAGCAGCATTTGCTGATAAGGCACCATCGCCTGATTCCAAATCAGCTTGTTGATGGAAGTGACAAAGATCTGGCTGAGCGCAAAACCGACGCGCTGCCGTAATTGATCTGAGTTGGTGACGGCATTGGTCAGAAGCGCGGTGGCCATACCACCCTGGCTTGCCACGGCGCTGTAGTTGGAGACCGGCGGCATAGCAAGCTGCTCGTTGATCCACGCCTGAAAGCCGATCTGCTGCACGTGCAGCGCATCCGCCGGAGTGGGTCCGAATGCGGCCTGTTCCAGGAAGCGGCGCGCAGCGGCGGCGGATACCAGCGGGTTCGAAATGCCCACCTGTACCAAATAGGGGGCAGATGAGATCGGTCCGTTGTTAACGATCAGATTGACGCTTCCGGAAGTTCCCGCGAAACCCGACACAGATAGCGTGGTTGCGGTGAACCCGGTCACGGCCAGCGGTGAAGAGCCGAGTGCCGCTTTGGAAAAACTGCCAAAACCCGTGCCTGTGATGGTGGTGGAAAACACGCCCAGGGGCAGGGAGGGCAGGCTGATGGACTGGATTACCGGAGGGACATTGCTTATCAATGCGATGTTCGCGCTTCCGCTTCCGACGGAATTCGTAGCGGTCACAGTGTCGCGACCTGTGGCCGTCATCGTGGCGGGCGCCGTATAAAGACCCGTTGAGGTGACAGTGCCGGCCGTTGCGGACCAACTTGTAGCGCTTGCAGCCGTAAATTGCTGGGTCGCGCCCAACACCACGTTCGCAGTTAATGGGGAAACCACGGGCGCCGTGCCGGCACCGCCTCCGCCACCCGAGGGGCTGCCGCCGGAAGCTGCCGTCACAGGAATTGTCAGAAACGCGCTATAGAGGGTGCCGGGGTTCTTAGTTCCGCAAACTAGGTTTGGAACGCCCGTGCCTACATAGCCGATTCCACTGACCGAAGTTGCCGTGATTGTCTTCGTGGATAGCTGAACAGCATTGCAAAGAATGGTGGCTCCGGCTGTTACGCCCGTGCCTGTCAGAGTGATGGTGTAGGTTCCCTGCGGCACCGGATTAGGCGACGCGGAAGTGATTACCGGTCCAGGGGGCGCCACGTTTACATATACGGTCGCGCTGGTCATATGGTCAGATCCAAGCGCAGTGATTGTGATTCCGTTTGGCGGAATAGTGGCCGGCGCTGTGTAAAGCCCGGCGGCGGTAATGGTTCCATAAGCCGATCCGCCGCCTACCAACCACGTTACGCTCATATCGGTAAGCCCGGTGACCGTGGCTTTATACTGCAGTGTCTGATTCACGGCAATGGTTTCGTAGCCCGGCGTGATGATGATCGATTGCGCCTGAAGCGCATTGATGAACGGGGTCGCGGCGCAGAGCAGAAATGCCAGGCTTTTATGCCGTGGCACGTTTAAACTAATCTTCTTTTGCATTCTGAAGGACTTCCTCCGGGAGGCGCGTAAACCCGCGTTTTGCGTCGGGTTGGTAGCGGTGGGCGGCAACCTCTCAGTTAATACGAACGAAAAAGTACCTTCGCCTCGCTCACAAGTTTAAGAGAGCAAATAAAAGAATTTCAGGAATGTTTTAATTGGAGAAATGTAACGAAAGGGCCGTCTGGCTCACTCGGCGCGCCGCATTTACGCGGGATATAACCGCTCGCAGTGGCCGGTAGTTAACGCCCGGCGCTTTCAGGAAGGCGCTTATTCGTTTCGGATCAATTCGATGTCGAGCACAATGGAGACCTCATCGCTTACCGCGACCCCGCCTGTCTCCATAATCGGGTTATAGAGAATGCCGTAGTCTTTGCGGCTCACCTTAGTTGCGGCGCTCACACCGATTTTCTCCCGATTCTGCGTATCTTTTATCGGAGCGGTGGGTCCGTCAACGTCGAGAACCACCTGTCGGGTAATCGCGTTAATGGTCAGATCGCCGGTGACTTTTAATTTGCCGAGTCCGGCGACTTCCACGCGTTTCGATTTGAACTTCATCACGGGATACTTCTTCACGTCAAAGAACTCTTCGCCCTTGAGATCGCTGTCCCGCTTCGGTTCACCGGTGTTGATGGTAGTGCAATCGATGGTGGCTTCCACGGTCGCGGCGGCGGGGTTTTTCGGGTCGTAGTGAATGGCGCCTTTGACCCCTCCGAACTGACCTCGCACGGTAGAGATCATCATGTGGCGAACGCTGAACTGCGCAAGGCTGTGCAGCGGGTCGATCCTCCAGGTGGCTTCCTGCGCCAGCACAGGCACACATAGAGCGATGGCGACGAGTAAACCAGCTGGACGTGGCATCCGTTACTCCTACTTTACACCTTGCTTACGTCCGATCCCCTAACCGAGACACAAACTCCTCTTGACAATAGTTGTGATAACGACTATTGTTGAGTTGTGCCCGGCAAACTGGCGGTGGAAATCAGGCAGACCAAGCCCTTCGACGCAATCGAAGAAGAGGCTTTGCTGAACATAATCCGGACGGCGGAGGTGCTGGGTCAGCACATGGCCGGGTTTTTGCGCGATTTTCAGCTTTCCCAGACTCAATACAACGTACTGCGGATCCTCCGCGGCGCGGGGGAGGCGGGGGCCACCTGTTCGCAGATTGGGGACCGCATGATCAATCACGATCCGGACATTACCCGCCTTCTCGACCGTCTGGAATCTCGCGGGCTGATTGCGCGGGAACGAAGCAAGGAGGATCGCCGGGTGGTGATCACCCGGATTTCGCCCGAAGGCCTGGCGCTTGTTGGCAGCATTGATGAACCCCTGCGGAGACATGTTCGCGAACGCATGGGCGGAATCGGCAGGGCCGATATGGAAAGACTGATCGGCCAACTGGAACAGGTTCGCGAACTGTTCAGGCATTCGACCAAATAAAAAAGGAAAAACGATGGACTATACAGCGCTCGACAGCAAGCTCAATGAAATGGTGCTCACCGGACAGGCGATGCAGGCGTTTGAAGAATTTTACGCCGAAGACGTGGTGATGCAGGAAAACAATGAAGAGCCGCGCGCAGGCAAAGCCGCCAACCGCAAGGCTGAGGAAGATTTCTTCGCGTCAGTCGCGGAGTGGCACGAAGGCCGCGTCGATACGAGCGCAGTTAACGGCGACACCTCGTTCTCGCAATGGTACATGGATATGACGCTGAAGAACGGATATCGGGCGAAGATGGCGCAGGTCGCGGTTCGCAAGTGGAAAGACGGTAAGGTGGTTCACGAGCGCTTCTTCTATCACAAGGGCTAAGCAGCTGACCAAAGCCGACGGCGCATAAGTCACGTGAGGAGCCGAGGCTGCTCGAGCGATGATGCCCGGGAGTAGACTGCCCTTATACGGCAGACATGTTTTCGAAGCTTTCCAACGTTCTACTGACCGGCGCGGCATTTGCTCTCGCCGCGGCCGGTCAGCAGATCGACTCTAAGATCGAATTCAACCGGGACATCCGGCCGATTCTATCGGACCGGTGCTTTACCTGCCACGGGCCGGATGTTTCGCATCGACAAGCCGGAATTCGGTTCGATATTCCTTCCGCGGGTCCCCGGAATCCGGCTGAGATTGTTCGTCGGGTGACCGCGACCGACTCTGACCGGATGCCGCCCGAGTCCTCCGGCAAAGCGAGGCTCACGGCGCGCGAAGTGGATCTTATTAAACGCTGGGTAGCGCAGGGTCAGCCTTGGCAGGCGTTTTGGTCCTTTATTCCTCCGCGGCGTCCGGCACTGCCCGGCTCTGTGAACAACCCCATTGATTCGTTCATTCACGCGCGCCTCGAACGCGAGGGTCTTCGCCCGTCTCCCGAAGCCGATAAGCGAATTCTTATCCGGCGAGTGTCCCTCGACCTCACAGGCCTTCCACCCGCGCCTTCGGAAGTGGAGGCATTTCTGGGTGACACGTCGCCTGGCGCTTACGAAAAGGTGGTTGACCGGCTGCTTGCCTCGCCGCGCTACGGCGAGCGCATGGCTTTTCGGTGGATGGAAGCGGCGCGCTACGGCGACAGCAACGGGTACCAGACGGACGGTCCGCGTGATATGTGGCGTTGGCGCGATTGGGTCATCACGGCTTTCAATCACAACATGCCGTGGAATCAGTTCACTATTGAACAACTCGCCGGCGACCTCTTGCCAGGGGCCACGCTGGACCAGCGAATTGCGTCCGGCTTCAATCGAAATCATCGAACCACCGGAGAAGGCGGAATCATTCCGGAGGAATACCGGGTCGAGTATGTCGCCGACCGGGCTCAAACAACCGCGACAGTGTGGATGGGCCTGACCGTTGGGTGTGCGCGCTGCCACGATCACAAATACGACCCAATCTCACAGAAGGATTTTTATCGCCTCTTCGCCTACTTCAATCAGGTGCCGGATGAGAAAGGTTTTACCTGGAACTACGGTCCGGAAGAGCCTTTCGTCAAAGCACCGTTGCCTGCACAAGCGGCTGCGCTTGCACAAATGGATTCGGATATCTCCGCCGCCCAAAAAGCATGGGATGCCGCACAGCCAAAGCGTCTGGCCTTGCAGGAACGCTGGGCGACAAAACACACGAACAGCAAGTGGACGCCCACGGAGGGCCTGATATTCCGATCCGACTGGGCGCCCTCGCGATTGGCGGTTGAACAAAGTCCTGCCGGAAAGGCGCTGCATTACGACGGCACACAGTTCCTCGAAGCCAACGGCGATGCCGCGGCGTTTGGATATCTACAGCCATTCACGTTCTCGGCATGGATTCGGCCAGAATCTTCCGATGGCGCTATCCTGACGCGGCTCGATGATTACATCGAAAGCCAGGGCCACGGTCTCTACTTAATGAAAGGCCGGGTGCGACTGCACCTGACGCAGCGCTTCACGGATCTGGGCCTGCGCGTTGAGACAGCCGACCCGGTCAGGCTCAATGAATGGCAGCATGTTCTGGTAACTTATGACGGCAAACGCCTGGCCCGCGGAGTCAGGATGTACGTTAATGGCGAACCGCGGTCGGTCAATATCCTGTTCGACCAGAACACTGAGCCTTTCAACAAAAAGAACACACCTATCCGGGTGGGCGCGGGCGGAGGGATGCGGTTTGTCGGGGGAATCGGCGATGCGCGGATTTACAACAGGGCAGTCACGCCGGAGGAAGCCGCCGCTCTCGCGGGCATTAAACAAGCGCGCCAGAGTCTCGAATATGTGGAGACGGCCGCTCCGAAAGAAATTCGCGCACTTCGCCAAAACCTGCTCTCGTTGAAGGCCGCGCGGGAAAAGTTTGTTGATTCCATTCCAACCGTCATGGTGATGGCGGATGGAGCTCATCGTGATACGTTCGTGCTCAAGCGCGGCGCTTACGATGCGCCCGGCGAGAAAGTGACGCCCGCTGTTCCCGAAATTCTGAGATCAGCCCCGCTCAACTCAGCCCCGAAAGACCGCCTGGAACTGGCGCGATGGCTGGTGAACCGCAACAACCCACTAACGGCGCGGGTTACCGTGAACCGCTTTTGGCAGAGTTTCTTCGGATACGGAATCGTAAAGACGGTGGACGATTTCGGCTCGCAGGGCGAGTGGCCCGTACACCCGGAATTGCTGGATTGGCTGGCCGTGGAATTCATGGACAGCGGCTGGAATGTGAAAGCTTTGCTCAAGCAGATTGTTATGAGCGAGACTTATCGGCAGTCCTCGGCAGCCACGCCCGCATTGGTCGAAAAAGATCCCGATAACCGGCTGCTCGCACGTGGACCGCGCATGCGGCTCGGCCCGGAAGCAATTCGCGATCAGGCGCTTTACATCTCAGGTCTGCTTACGGAAAAGATCGGCGGGCCATCGGTGAAGCCGTACCAGCCGGCGGGGTTATGGCAAGAGCTTTCCGGGAATAACGGCTACGTGCAGGCGAAAGGCGAAGACCTCTATCGGCGCAGTTTGTACACGTACTGGAAGCGCACCATTCCGCATCCTTACATGATGAATTTCGATTCGCCGAATCGCGAACAGTGCGCAGTTTTTGAGAACCGAACAAACTCTCCTTTGCAGGCACTGGATCTGATGAATGATGTCACGTTCATGGAGGCGTCGCGAAAGCTCGCCGAGCGGATGATGTCGGAAGCCGGGGCTAAGCCGGAATCCCGGATTGAGTATGCGTTTCAGCTGGCCCTGGCCAGAAAACCATCGGCGAAACAACAGCAAGTGCTGCTCCGGACTTTCCGTCAATTCGAAGCAAACTATCGGGCGGATCCGGCGGCGGCCGCCGATTACGCGCATCAGGGCGAGAGTGCGGTGAAACCGGGGTTGGATTCGGTGGAGCTGGCCGCATGGACAGGTCTTGCGAGCCTGATCCTGAATATGGACGAAACAATCACGAAGGAATAGACGGGAATGACGAGACGGCTGTTTAACGGTATGGCGCTGGCGTCGATCCTTGAGAAGGAGGCGCGCGCGGCGGAACGTGTGCAGACCGGGTTGCCCGGATTCCCGCACTTTGCGCCGAAAGCGAAGCGGGTGATCTACCTGTTTCAATCGGGCGGACCGTCGCAGATTGAGTTGTTCGATCATAAGCCGCGGCTGGTGGAATATCAGGGCGCGGATCTGCCGGAATCCGTCCGCAATGGCCAGCGGCTTACGGGCATGTCTGCGTCGCAGGCCACGTTTCCGGTAGTCCCTTCGAAGTTCAAGCTGCGGCAGCGAGGCCAGTCGGGCGCGTGGGTTGGCGAGTTGTTGCCGTACACCGCGAAAATTGCGGACCAGCTCACGTTCATCAAGACGGTGAACACGGAAGAAATTAACCACGACCCGGCGGTTACGATGTTCCAGACGGGCTTCCGGCTGGGCGGGCGGCCGAGCATGGGCGCGTGGGTTTCGTATGGGCTGGGCGCGGAGACAGACGATCTGCCTGCCTTTTGCGTTATGGTTTCCACCAACGGCGGCGGGCAGCCGCTCTACGATCGGCTTTGGGGGAGCGCGTTCCTGCCCAGCCGCTATCAGGGCGTCAAGTTCAGGTCGGGTGGCGACCCGGTGCTTTACCTTTCGAATCCGCCGGGCTTTTCGCAAAAAAATCGGCGCGGATTTTTAGATAGCTTGGGCGAACTGAACCGAATCACTGCCGATGAATTCGGCGATCCTGAAACCACGGCGCGGATTTCGCAATATGAGATGGCTTTCCGGATGCAAGCGTCGGTGCCCGATTTGACGGATGTTTCGAAGGAGCCAGCCAGCACCTTCGAGCTTTACGGGGACGACGCGAAGAAGCCCGGCACCTTCGCCGCGAATTGTTTACTGGCCCGGCGGCTGGCGGAACGGGGCGTGCGCTTCATTCAGCTTTATCATCGCGACTGGGACCATCACGCCGCGCTTCCGGCAAACCTTCCAAAGCGCTGCAAAGACGTGGATCAGGCATCCGCCGCGCTTGTGCGGGATCTCGCGCAACGCGGAATGCTGGACGACACGCTGGTGATCTGGGGCGGAGAGTTTGGCCGCACCGTCTACTGCCAGGGGCGGTTGACCGCAAGCGATTACGGGCGCGACCACCATGGCCGTTGCTTCACGGTGTGGATGGCGGGCGGCGGAATCAAGCCAGGCATCACGTTCGGCGAGACCGACGATTACAGCTACAACATCACGAAAGATCCCGTGCATGTGCATGATTTACAGGCGACGATTCTGCATTGCTTAGGAATCGATCACAAACGGCTCACTTATCGATTTCAGGGAAGGGATTTTCGATTGACCGATGTGGCGGGTCAAGTGGTGAGGGAGGTGCTTGTTTCATCGCCAGAAAGCGATTCGCCAGGATTTGCCGGACTGCGCTTCTAACTCAGCACACCGGCGTGCTGCGAGCGGTGGCGGACTTTATGCTTTGCGCCGCGACCGGCAAAGCACCACCACGCTTCTTGCTCCGGTGGAATAGATCCGCGATTTTAGTTTTCGCCGGCTTGTGGGATTCACGTAATCGTGCGGGGCAGGCAGATTCGTGTCGGCCACCAGGGACCACTCCGAAGGGCTGCCTTCCTGAATCTCGAACCGGACATCATTTGCGCTCGCATTGATCATTACGTAAATGTCGTCATCGTTCAGGCTTCCGCCACGCAGGCAGTAAGCGAGCGTTTGGCCTCCTGGAGAGAAATCGAATTCCCGGGTACGGGTGCCATACCAGCTCACGTCCTCCCTCCAAAACTGACTTCTTGCGATGGAGCGATGCGATTTCCGGAACGCGATCATTCCCCGGAAAAAGCGAAAGACATCGGCATTGGTTTTGAGCAAATCCCAGTCGATGTAGTTGATGTCATTGTCCTGGTTATATGGATTATTATTGCCCAGATGTGTCGAGAGGAATTCATCGCCGGCGCTAAACATAGGTGTGCCGTTCGAGAGCATTAGCAGGCAGAAAAAATTTCGGACCTGCCGTCGGCGCAGCGCGACAACCTCCGCGGGCGCGCCCTCATGACCTTCCCACCCGCAGTTCCAGCTTCGGTTGTCATCGGCCCCATCGGTGTTCCAGTGCCCGTTAGCTTCGTTGTGTTTCTGGTTGTACGCGACCAGATCGTAGAGGCAAAAGCCGTCATGAGCGGTGATGAAATTCACGCTCTGGAACGGGCGATAGGAGTTTTCCGCATCGTCGGGAAACAGATCGTCGCTGCCGTAGAGCCGCTGCATGAGCGCACCCACGCGGCCCGAAATGCCGCGCACGAAATCCCGCATATCATCGCGATATTGGCCGTTCCACTGCCGCCAGTTGAGCCCCGGAAAGGCGCGGCCAAGCAGGTAACTTTCGATATCCCAGGCTTCCGCGATCATGCGGACGCCATGCCGCGCCGCGAGAAAGCTGATGTCGGATATTAACGACGGGTGTTCCAGATCCATGCCGCCGTCGGACCTTCGCGTAAACACAGACGCGAGGTCGAAGCGGAAGCCATCCACCTTCATGCGGCGGATCCAGAACATAAGGCTTTCCAGAATCAGCGAGCGCACCACGGGATGGTCGCAGCGAAGGGTGTTGCCGCATCCCGTATCGTTTCGATAGTGCCCGCGATCGCCCGTCAGCAGATAGTACGAAGGATTATCGATGCCGCGGTAGCTGTAGGTGGGGCCGGTGAGATCGCCTTCGCTGGTGTGGTTATAGACCACATCGAGCCAAACTTCGATGCCGTTCTGGTGAAAGGCGTCCACCATCGCGCGGAACTCCTCCTCCACACCCTCGCTGGTATCGGCAGCCGAATAGGAGGAATTAGGGGAGAAAAAATTGAGCGTCATATATCCCCAATAGCTGCCCTCCTGCGGGTCGCACTGATGGACAGGCATCAACTCGACCGCCGTGATTCCGAGCGACTTCAAATACGGAATCTTCTCGACCAGGCCGGCGAACGTACCGCGGTTGCGCGCCTTCACTCCGGAATTTGCGCGGGCTGTGAAGCCCTTCACGTGCAGTTCATAAACGATCAGGTCGTAGCTGGGCCGGGGCGGCCGGTCCAGATATGGTTCCGGCTCCGCGATGTTGCGCGGCAGCACTCCAAGCGGCGCGCGCCCGTCGTTCTTGCCGGGTCGGGAAGCGGCAACGCGATCGTACGCGGGCGGGAAATATACGGCGGGTGCGAAAGGGTCGAGAAGGATCTTCTGTCCGTCGAAGCAGTAGCCTGCCGTGGGATCGAACGCGCCATCCACCCTGTAGGCGTAGTGCGCGGCTTCCGGCGCCCGTTTAACCGGCACCCAACAGTGCCAGATTCGGCCTGACTTGTTAGTACGCGGATTCAGGCGCTCTTCAAAGATGGGATTGACGGCGTCATGCGCGTTATAAAGAAGCAGCGTAACGCCGGTAGCGCGGCGGGAGTAGATTGCAAAATTCCACGCTTTCAGAGACGGCACCCAAGTCACGCCCATGGGACCGGGCGTGCCCTCGATGCGGTCCCATTCGTCGAAGCTTGCGCTGGAGCGCATTGATTCAGCCATGGTTTAGTCGCGATCAGCAGTTCTTTTCGCCGACGAAGCGATGGCCCCTAAGCAAGGAGGCAGGATGCGGTATTTCGGCCTCAAGTATCAGGATAGCTTTCGATCCCGGGCCTTGCGCGCTTACTCGGCTGTTTTTGCCGCGATTTCGGTCGTTATCGTGGCGATGAATTCATCAAGCGGAACGGCTCCCAGGTCGGCTCGCTTCCTGTGCCGCACCGCGACCTGGCCGGCTTCGGCTTCACGCCCGCCAATTACCAGCATGTAGGGAACCTTCTGCAGTTGGGCGTCGCGGATCTTCAGATTGACCTTTTCGTTGCGATCGTCCACGTGAATCCGAACACCTGCCGCCTTCAGCTTTTCCGCCACTTCCCGGGCGTAAGGGAGTTGCTTGTCGGTAATCGGCAGGATCGCCGCCTGCACGGGGGCGAGCCACGTGGGGAAAGCTCCCGCGTAGTGTTCCACCAAAATCCCGAAGAAGCGCTCCACAGAACCAAAGAGCGCGCGATGCACCATTACCGGCCTGTGTTTCCTGCCATCTTCCGCCACATATTCCAGCTCGAAACGCTGGGGCAGCGTGAAGTCGAACTGCACGGTGGAAAGCTGCCATAGCCGGCCAATGGCGTCCACCAGCTTCATGTCGATTTTTGGGCCGTAGAACGCTGCTTCGTCCGGGATAACCGACGCGGCGATTCCCAAACGATCGCACGCTTTTCTCAGTGCGCCTTCAGCCACATTCCACTTTTCCGGCTCGCCGTCGTACTTACCGCTCGCGCCGCCATCCCACGTTGAAATCTCGGCTTTGTACGAAGTGAAGCCGAAAGTCCTGAGCGTGTCGATGGCGAAATCGAGGCAGTTTACAATTTCGTCTTCGATCTGTTCCGGGGTGCAGAAAATATGGGCATCGTCCTGCGTAAAACCACGCACGCGGAGCAGCCCGTGCATGGTGCCGGAGCGCTCGTAACGATAAACGGTCCCGAGTTCACCCAGGCGCACGGGAAGGTCGCGGTAGCTGTGCTGCTTATCCCGGTATATCAGAATGTGGCCGGGGCAGTTCATCGGCTTTAGCTGATATTCCGCATCGTCAAGCTCCATCGGAGTGAACATGTTCTCCGAATAGTAATTTGCGTGACCGGAGACTTTCCAAAGATCGCGGCGCATGACATGCGGGGTGTAGACCAGCGAGTACCCGCGCTTCAGATAGGCCTCGCGCATCCAGTCTTCCAGTTGCTTGCGGATGATGCCACCTTTCGGATGGAAGAAGATGAGACCGGGGCCGGCGAGTTCCTGAATGCTGAACAGGTCGAGCTCCTGGCCGAGCTTGCGGTGGTCACGCTTCTTAGCTTCTTCGAGCTTGTTGAGATACTCGTCGAGTTCTTTTTTCGTGAACCACGCGGTGCCGTAGATGCGCTGCAGTTGCTTGTTCTTCTCGTCGCCCTTCCAGTAGGCGCCCGCGATACTCAGCAGTTTGAAGGCTTTGATCTTCGAAGTATCCGGAATGTGCGGACCGCGGCAGAAATCGATAAACCGCGGGCCCAGTGTGTACTCGGAGAAAATGTCATCCGCGCGCTCTTCGATGAGCTCCACCTTCATGGGCTCATTCATCGCGCGATACTTCGCGAGGCCTTCCGGCTTGGCGATCAGTTTGCGCTCGAACGTGAGATTCTTCGCCTGCAGCTCCCACATCCTGGCCTCGATTTTTTCGAGGTCGTGAGTGCTGAAAGGTTCGGGGCGGTCGAAGTCGTAGTAGAAGCCGTTTTCGATGGGCGGACCGATGCCAAGCTTCGTTTCGGGGAACAGCTCCAGCACTGCGGCCGCGCAGAGATGCGCGGTGGAATGGCGATATATATAGAGCGCGTCCGGGTCCTTCGGCGTGAGAATCTGGACAGTGGAATCCGTTTCAAGAGGCCGTTTCAGGTCGTAAAGCTGACCATTGACCTTGGCGGCGATGGCGGCATCGGCCAGACGGGGGCTGATTTTTTGCGCCACGTCGAAAGGGCTGGCGCCTTCCGGGACTTGCTGTACACTGCCATCCGGCAGAGTGACTTGGAGAGTACTCATGTGAGTGATAAGAGGAAACTTCAGGTTATCACTCAGAGCGGGAAGCGGTTTAACGGAAGTAAATTTACCGGAACGGGACCTGGAGAGCGCTTCGAATTCAAATCTCCGGCGTGAGCGTTTCTTCGTCGCATTGACCCGTGCCGCGTCTACCAACCGCTGAGGACATAATGCCGCTAGTGGCGCGGTGCGGATGCTTCCGCGTACCGGACGGCCCCTCCGGACGAACCCGAAGTGGCCGCCGCACTGGGATCACGGTTCGCGAATGGCAAACGCGTCGGCTGCGTTTCCAAGAACGCCTCACTCAATCGG
>Ga0105240_10001572_pt1 | contig 38709 bp, 35 predicted proteins | sample KBSC54metaG_FD_80426 | JGI IMG/M metagenome (GOLD analysis project Ga0105240, IMG submission 80426) | Corn rhizosphere microbial communities from Kellogg Biological Station, Michigan, USA - KBS C5-4 metaG | ecosystem: Host-associated > Plants > Roots > Rhizosphere > Soil | place: Michigan, USA... | reverse complement strand
TCCATCGGCTGCGCAAACGGTAACCATCGGCGGCGTCAACCTCTCAGCGGACATTGCGGCGTCGGCGTCCCCGGGTTTCGAACTCTCCGGTAACGGCACTACTTTCTCCACGTCCCTGACGCTGCCGCAGCACAACGGGACCGTGGCCGATACACCCATCCTTGTCCGGCTGGCAGCAAATACATCCGGCGGAGCGGTCAACGGATACCTGGTATTGCACTCGGGTACTGCCGATTCGCAAACCGTATTGCTTTCAGGGGCTATAACAGCGCCGGCGGCAAAGGTTGTCATCAACCAGGTATATGGTGGCGGTGGCAACTCCGGTAGCCTTTTCTCCAACGACTTTATCGAACTTTTTAACGACGATGATACAACGGTGAACCTCAATGGCTGGTCCGTTCAATATGCCGCGGCAACGGGTTCTTCCTGGCAGGTGACTGCGCTCACGGGAACCATTCCTCCTCACGGCTATTTCCTCGTGGCGGAAGCAGTAGGCGCCAGTCCCAACACACCGCTGCCAACACCGGATGTTACGGGTGTTATTCCTATGAGCGCGACTTCGGGTAAGGTCCTTCTCAGTAATTCCACAGCAGCCCGGTCGGGAGCCAATCCTTCAGGGGCTACGATTATGGATATCGTGGGCTACGGACCGACAGCAACCGGCTTCGAGGGCGCACCTGCACCGGTGTTGACCAACTCCACAGCAGACAAGCGTACTCCGGACGGACAGGATACGAATAATAATTCCAGCGATTTTGTGGCAGGTGCGCCTAATCCGCGCAACGCCGCCTATACAACCGCACCGCCCACTGTGCAGATCTTCGTACCTGCCAACTTTGCTTCCAACATACCCTCCAGCGTCATACCGGTGCTGGTGTTTAGCAAACCCGTCTTTAAGAGCAGTGGCAATATCATCGTGGTGACCAACTCCCTGGATGGCACACCCATCCCCGTCAGCGATGCCCGTGTCGTAGTCAGCAATGATTCTGTCACCTTAAATCTGCCCCTGTCCGGCGGGAACACGTATTCGATCCGTATGGACCCGGGCACGTTTGTGGATGCGTTCGGACATAATTTCGCCGGCCTGGCGACAAACTCCGACTGGAATTTCAGCACATATAATAATACGATCGCACAACAGCTGCCCTTCATCACGAGCTTTGACAGCTGCCTCGGTAGCGGCCAACTGCCCAACGGATTCACCGCCTTTAGCGTAACGGGCGCTCAGGTCTGGGATTGCACCACCTTTGGCAGAGACAGTTCTGCACCTGCGGGAACGGCAGCGTTTGGACATGCCGTACAGATCAACGGGTTCGCCAGTGGCGCCAATCATGTCAACCAGGACTGGCTCATCACACCACGATTTGATCTCAGAGGAACGACATTCCCCTTATTGGGCTTCTGGAGCCGTAATGCTTTCGCCGGCGCTCCGCTGGTGCTGAAGATATCCACCGACTATGCGGGTTCGGGTGATCCCACGCTTGCGCACTGGACAGACCTCAATGGAAAATTCCCCAGCCAGGCATCGGATGTCTGGACACAATCTGCCAATATCAACCTGTCCGCCTTTAAAGATTCGAGCGTATATATCGCCTATGTTTATACATCAACTGCGCAGGATGGATCGCGCTGGACAGTCGATGACATCAGCCTGATCAATTCGCTGACCCCGCCGCCACCTAGCCTTACGCTGAGCACGAACAATCTGGAGTTTGGATTTACGGATTCTAAGGGATCCGCGATTCAGAAACTGATCGTCACGGGCAATGATCTCGTCTCCAATGTCACAGTCACTGCTTCCGGCAGTTTCCGCGTGTCTACGGACAGCGTGCATTTCAGTGAAAGCGTATTGCTAAGCCAGGCCACGGCTAATAATACACCCACACCTGTGTTTATCCGCTTTGCGCCGTCTGTCTCCAACAACCAGTTCATCGACTCCGTACTTGTCACCATCTCTGACTCGACCGCCATCGTCAACGTCAAGGGCAACAGCATCGACCCTGCCAGCACCCTCAGCGTCATCGACTGGAACCTAAACTGGTTCGGTACACCCGATCCGACCCTCGGACCCACCGACAAGGCCCTTCAAAAGAAGAACGTAGGTGCCGTCCTGCCGAGTCTGCATGCCGACCTGTACGCTTTGGAAGAAGTGTGCGACGAGCAGGCGCTGGATTCCATCGTAGCTACCATGCCTGGCTATGCTGTCGTTGTCGGCCAGTACGGATCGTTCTCCAATCCGACGATCCCCGGTGGTCCAGATCCGCTGATCACCGTACAGAAACTGGCCTTTGTATATAACACGGCCAAGATATCAATGATACGTACCGACTCCCTGCTCACGCTTGGTGTGACCAATCCACTGGATCCGGCCACCCTGTACTATAATGATTGGGCCAGCGGCCGGTTCCCATACATGCTGACGGCCAATGTTACGCTGAGCGACAACCGTGGCGGGACGAATACCAGGACAGTGCGCTTTATCAACGTCCATGCAAAAGCAAACACTTCGCCCGTACTGACGGCGTACAATCGTCGCGCGGATGGAGCCCGCGCGCTGGATTCGCTGTTGAAGGCGCAATATCCCACAGACAATGTGGTGATCCTCGGTGATTTCAACGACGATCTGAATACGACCATCACGGCAGGCATCAATCCGCCGGTGACTTCCTGGAGCGCCTTCACCATAACGGATTCTGCGTTGTATACTTTCCCGACCATGCCATTGAGTCCGGCCGGCCAGCACTCGGACGTCAATTTCACCAGCGTGATCGATAACGTGATCCTTAGCGACTCCATGAGCAAATACTATCTGCCCGCTTCGGCAACGGTGCGTTCGGATGTTGCTACCCTGGTCACCAATTATGGCAGCACTACGACAGACCACTATCCGGTGTTCACCCAATACTCCTTTACTCCTCCGGGTTCACAGCCCGCACAGCCACCGCTGGTCTTTACGGCAGTCAAGCAGGGGAACAAGGCGTTGTTGCAATGGACTACCACCCAGGAGAATGATACCAAATGGTTCGAGGTGCAAAAAAGCATCGATGGAAGGTTGTTCCTGCCGATTGGGCTGGTGCCGGCAAAGACCAGTACCGATGAGACAACGGACTATAGCTTTGTGGATGTGCTGCCGCTGCCAGGCACGGATTACTACCGGCTGAAGGAGATCGAATCACCGGGGGTATCCACGCTGTCCAATACGGTGAGCCTGAATTTCGCTCTGCCGCTGAGTGTGATCATACTTCCCAATCCGGCCATCGGATCGACCAACCTGATCGTATCCAATGCAGTTGGACAGTATCTCATCCAGATCATCGATGGCAATGGTTCGGTGGTCAAACAGCTTACGGGTCTGCCCAGCACACCTGTGATCCCCGTGAGCCTGCGTGGGCTTCGGGGTATCTATACGGTGAAGGTGACGACTGCCACGGATGTAGCGACAGCCAAGCTGTTGGTGCTTTGATGAACCATCTTTAATGATAAAAAGGCCGCCTCATGTGAGGCGGCCTTTTTTTTGCGAAGTAAACTTCGTATTTTAATGATTTTGACCCCAAAAATGAGGGTTATGTGTCTAAAAGCGAAGTATATTTTGTAATTTGATGAATATTTGAATTTTTGTTATAAATTATATCTAAAAGCGAAGTATAATGCACATTTCAATGACAGAATTGGGACAAAAGTTACGACAACGCCGGGAATTGCTTGGGCTGCTCCAGTCACAACTCTCAGCGCTGTCGGATGTCAGCGCCCGCACGATCCAGCTGGTGGAACAGGGAAAAGGCAACCCATCGCTGGATACCCTGACGCAACTGGCCGACCCCCTTGGCTTGCGCATCGACCTTGTCTTGAAGGAAACTGCAAAAATGGATGAGCAATGAGAAGAGCCCAGATATTTTATAACGGCAGACTGGCCGGGGTCTTGTCAAAGGAAGATGGCTCCTATAGGTTTGTCTATGACGAGTCCTATCGGACTGCGGCCGGCAGCCGGCCGGTCAGCCTTACCCTGCCATTGCGGGAGGCGCCGTATGAGAGCAGAATCCTCTTCCCGGCCTTTGTGAATATGCTTAGCGAAGGCGACAACAAGGCTATACAGACCCGGCTATTGAAGATTGATGAGAACGATTATTTCGGGCTTTTGCTCGCCACTGGGGGTGGCGACAGGATCGGCCCATTGACCATAAAAGAAGTTCATGATGCTGCCGGAAATTAACGTTTGTCCCTCCACCCTGCGCCCTGGCTTTTCTACTTACAGCCCGATGGCGGAAGCGGCACTATTTGGCAGCCGCTCCCGAAAGGTTTCGCATATCCTGCCATTCGGTCCGCCAGGCAAGGACATCGAACTGAACAAAGAATACAACGAGAAGAGGAAACGGATCAGCATCAGCGGGGTTCAGGAGAAATATAGCTTACGTCAGGAGAAGAATAAACTGGTCCTCACCGACACAGGCGGGACTCATATTCTAAAGCCAGTTCCTAATGAACGATTGGATAGGGTGACTGATCTGCCGGCCAACGAACATGTGAGCATGCAGATAGCCAGACAGGTATTCGGTATTCGGACCGCTGATTGCGGTATAATATTCTTTGATGATGGGTCCCCTGCCTATCTCACCCGGCGCTTCGACTATAAACCCGCTGGTTCGGGCAAGTACTTATTGGAGGATTTCGCCACGCTTATGGGAAAAACCCCCGAACGGGAAGGAGATAACTTCAAGTACAATGCATCTTATCTCGATATAGTAGACCTGATCCGACAATACGTAGCTGCAGCGCCGGTGGTGCTGGTGGACTTCTTCCGCCTGATGGTGTTCAATTATCTCATTGCCAACGGGGATGCCCACCTGAAGAATTTTACACTTATGGAGACGGCTGATGGGGACGTTATACTTTCACCAGCATACGACCTGCTTTGCACGGCGCTGCACCTCAGCGATAGCCATCTGGCGCTGCATTATGGCCTTTACGATGGCGACAGTGATGAGAAGACCCATTTTGATGTAGGGATGTATACCGGGATGTCTTTTATAGTATTTGCCGAAAAAGCGGGTATCTCACCCATCCTGGCCAGGAGGGCGGTCGATGAGGCGGTACAGAAGACTCCCAACGCCATCGAACTCATTCAACGTAGCTTCCTGAGCGAAGAGGCAAAAGGCAAATACATCCAGATCATCCGTCAGCGTCAGCGGATGTTGGGTCAGCGGTAACCGCTGCCCTTTGTATTATCGCACAGTCTTTGTACTTTCCGTAACAAAATGCAACTCCATGCCTTTCAAAGCAATCACTACACCCCTCCTGCTGCTATTGGGTCTTTATGCGACGGCCCAACCTGGGATAAAAGACTCGATCTATTCACAAACGTTAAAGGAGGAGCGAAGACTCCAGATACAGCTCCCCAAGGAATATAAGCCTGGTTCGACTGACAAATACCAGGTGCTGTACCTGCTGGATGGAGAATGGAACGCCGAGTTATTCGACCAGGTGCAGACATGGTCGCGACAATGGGGATTTACACCGCCAATAATTATGGTTGGCGTGGTCAACGTCTATCCCAACAATCAGAATCAGCGATTCCGCGACCTTACCCCCACGTCCGGGGGACAAAATGGCGCGGGTGGCGGTCCCAAGCTTCTTACCTTCCTAAAAGACGAACTGATCCCTTATATCAATAAAACCTATCCATCCAACGGGTCCAATATTCTCTGGGGACATTCGCTTGGGGGCCTTTTCGTATTGTATACCTTATTCACCGAGCCCCAGCTATTTGACGCTTATATTTCAGCGGACCCGGCCGCCTGGTGGGATCATGGTTTCCTGGGTAACTATGCGAGGGAAAGAGTGAACAATATAAAAGGAGTAAAATCCCTTTTTATCACCGGCAGAACAGGGGCTGCTTATCATCAGATGGGTATAGACTCCCTGGAGATGTTATTGAAAAAAATTGCACCCCCCAATCTGCAATGGAAGGCGGTTGCCTATCCGGACGAGACGCATATCTCACAGCAATATAAAAGCGCCTATGATGGTTTGAAATACACACTTGCCCCGTCGATAATGGACCGGATCCAGATCAACCCGATGGGCGGCATCGTGGTGAAGGGAATGCCTTTTACGCTGAGCTGTTACAATGTACTATCCGATAAATTTATGCGTTACTCGACCAATGGTGTGGCGCCGACCCTGGCATCATCACCCCTGCAATCCGAGAATGTGATCACCCCTGGCGCGGACATCCAGCTGAATATAAAAACATTCTTTGCCAATGACACTGCCGATAAGTCTTTTACCGGCGACTATAAGCTGGGTTCACCGTTGACGGCAAAAAAGAAACCGGATCAGGCGGTAAAAGGCGCATGGAACTATGCCTGTTACAAGACGGCAGGCGCCAATGAAGCAATCAAATCAGGTAGAACAACCGAAAATCTGGACATCAATCAATTGGATTCAAATGATTTTTTTGGCCGGCTATCGGGGTACATCGAAACAGACAAGAAAGGGTACTATACCTTTTTAATGGTCGGCGAGCCCGGAGCAAAGCTCTATATAGGAGATCAGCTAATGATGGAGATCGCTCCCGGAACAGACTTTCATAGCTTTATGGTTCCGATGGGGAAGGGATTTTACTCCATACGTTTCGAATACCAGCATCATAAAGGGGGGAGGGGTTTTGGCTACGGCTATAGGACCCCCGATGCACCGGATGACGGACCGATAATGCCCTCGGTGATGTATGCTCCTTAATGGTCTGTTTATAAGAGCACTTCAAACTTCTTTACACAGGCTTCCCAGCCCGTGTCATGACCGGCGAGATCTTCCGTCGAAATGAAACCATCGTGCACCAATTGCAACTCTGTACCATCGGCCAGGGGAGCAAGGGTCCAGGCAACTTTTGAATGATAGAGTTGATGGTTGTCGAGTGATTTTTTTTGCCAGGAATAGGACAGCCGGGCGAAGGGAACTACTTCCAGCACCTCGCAATAAGCATCATTGCCGTTGGGGCTGATGAAGCGGAATTTGTGTCCCACGACTGGCCGGAGATCTGTTTTACCCAGCCATTGTTCCAGGATCTCGGGTTGGGTAAGGCATTCCCAAACCTTTTGCGGCGGGTGGTTAAAGAACCATGTTTTTCTGATCTCTTTTTGCATAGTTGTGTTCACCGAAGTTAAATAACAATCACTAATTAACCAGCCGTTAGTAAATACCCCCATACCCTTAACCACGGCTTAACGCAGGGTAGGTCTACCTTTCATGCATGAAAAACACATTTACCCTCCCCGCCGCCGGTATAATTATATTACTGGCAACAACCGCCATCGGCTGCAAAACCATTAACCCCGGAGAAGTTGGTTTTGTCGTCCACAAAGGTGTGATACAGCCCGGTATTTTAACGCAGGGTCGTCATCATTATAATCTTTTCAACTCGCACATTCAAAAGTTCAGTACGCGTATCACCGAGTTTTCCACCGTCATGAGCCCACCTACCAAGGAAGGACTCGAAGTAAAAGTGGATCTGACGGTGTTGTATCACATCAAGCCGGACGCTGCCCCTACTATTTATACAAACGTTGGCCTGGATTATGGCAACAAAATTGTCATCAATAATTTTATGGCCATCGTTCGGGAATATACGATGCAATACACGGCCATAGACCTATTGGGCGAGCGGGAGACCATCGAAAAGAACATCGAAGACAAACTGCGGGAAGCCATCTCGACCTATGGCATCGTCCTGGATGACGTGCTGGTCAAGGATATCGATATGCCGGCCGAAGTGCTGCATGCGATAGAGAACAATGCCAAGGCAGAACAGATAGCCAAACAGACAAACCTCGAACTGCAGATAAAAAGAAAGCAGCAGGATTTTGAAATAGAGACAAAGGAAAAGGAGCTGATGTATGCGCTTGAAAAACAAAAGAGCGACTCGGCACTGATGCAGATCGATGCCAATGCGATCAGAAATTATCAAAATACCATCAACTCCTCGCTCACGGACAGGTTGTTGAAATTCAAAAGCATCGAGGTGACAAAAGAGCTCGTGAAATCACCCAATGCAAAGATCATTATTACGGATGGGAAGTCGATGATGCTAAATAATATCAACGACAAATAAATAAACCCGAACCCGGGCGATCTAGTCGTAATAAGAGAACGTCGTCGACACCTGGAAATGCTTGCCATTGTCATCCCCTGATTGCCAGAGCAGATCACCCGACCTCAGTGTCGGTCTGCCTTTGCTGTCGTAGGTGTAGGTATACCTGACATCGTAATTAACGCCATCGCCTGTACGGGTATTCCGGCGGGGATTGTTCAGCTGTATCTTTATTCCAGGCAGCAGGTATAGATGATGGTTCTGATCCGAGTGCAGCAGCGAAAATGCATCCACATTCACCTTGTCGTCATAATCCTCGAACTCGTCGGTAAACAGGTCTTCTGTCTGCGAACCTAACGCATGATAGTTGGTGATCAGCTCTCTCAGATTGCCATCGGAATTATAGCTCAGTTTCAATGTTTGTTCAGGTGCAAAGCTGCCATCTGCAATTTTCAATTCCCAATCGAGCTGTTTCAGTTGATGGGAGGCGGTATAGCTAAGATGGGCCCTTCTGTAGTTGACGCCATTCTTATTGGTGATGTTGATCGTCACGACGTCGTCATTGAGATAGCTGTACTCAAGGATGTCCTTGTTCGGGAGTGTGTTCATCTTCATCTGGAGGAGCCTTTTGTTGCTATAGACAAGGTCGTAATTGCCCAGACCAGATGAAAAGCTGGAATTGGTGATATATCCCGAATCGTTGTATTCAAAATGATAGAAAGGAGAGGGTAGGTGAGGCTCGTTGATATCTTTGAGCCTTACCGCGGCAATGTCCGCAGGATGGTCGGGGTTGGGCGCCGGTGGTCCCGGATTGTGTGTTGGCGCCGGCTGCGCCGGATCTTTGTGGCAGGAGATCGCCGCAAAGACGAAAAAGGCTATTAATAGGTGTCTCATCCACATAGGTCAAAATTTTGCCAAATTTAGAGTGATATTAGGGATGGGGGGACCTCTCTTGTCCCAACGGCGGGGTTGGGTTTCCCTCTGGCGAAAGGGGGGCCGGCCAGGGTCGCCGGGCCCGATCGCAGAAAAAGCAGTAAATTAGTAGTAACCATTCGTTTATGAGAAAACTCTTGCCCTTCCTGTTGCTCCTGTCCGGGTGTAGGGGTCATGCCCCTCTCGATGGAGCTTACGAAGTAGTAAACGCCGTCTATGGGGACAGTACTTTTTTGAAGGAACGGATCCCGAACCAAAACACCATCCGGCTATTTAAGGACAGGTATTGGATACAGGCAAGCTTTGGCTCGCCGGAGAAGCCTTTTGCGGATTGCACGGGGGGTATGATACTGGCAAAGGGGGATGAATACAGCGTTGGATTAAGCTTTACTTCCATAGACACGATGTATTGGTGGAACGAGGTGGATTTTAGTTTCGACAACAAAGGCGATAAATACTTCCTGGACGGGAAAATGGTGAAGAGCCCAACCCTGACTATACAATTTAAGGAGGAGCTCGACAGGCTGGCGGCGAGCGCTCCGCTGAAAGATATGTCTATGGAAGGGGTTTGGAAACGGCAATGGATCGATCCGGAATTTAAAGGCGATACAAATTTTACGCAGATAAAGATCTACAGCTACCCGCGATTTGCCTGGGCCCAGTTTGATGAAGCTACCAAAAAGCTGATCGGGGCCGGTGGCGGCACCTATCAGTATGACGGAACTACATTGACCGAACACATCGAATATATCACCTATGATGTGAGACCTGGCACGGATGCAATACTTGTTGTAAAACGAAATACTCCGGATAGTTTTATCCAATCCCTTGCGGGTGGGGTGAATAAGGAGTATTGGAAACGCCTGCCATGATCCGTCGTGACGTCACTGGTCAGGGGTGGTGGTGTTGTAACTTACGGGCACCAGCAGGTCCGAGCCGTTGCTATTCCTCAGCACCGACTGCGTAGGGCCACGTTCTTTCGACAAGAACAATATGGCCACCTGCAGTATCTCTTCGTCATCCGGGACGCCGAAGAATTTTCGGATATTATGGATCTTATACACCCATTTGTTGTCGCCCGCGGGTTGCGCCAGCGCCATGCTATCCGTGGTGTACCAGTCGAATTTTATATATCTCCATACATACGGACTGTCGCTGGCGTCCGTGATAACGCCTGTGTATACATATACCTTGTCTTTGTAACCCATCAGCCTTTTGTTGCCTTGTGTACCATCACAGGTAATGCTCACGTCCGAAGTGTCTGACAGCCGGTGTGGCTGCCATTCTACCACATCCCGGCAGGACATCATCGACAGAAAAAGCGCCAATACCAGCAATCGTATCATAGGTCAATAGTTGTGAAAAATGATGGTTACCGTAGTCCCCATGCTTTCGCCCAGCATATCCTTCTTATCCGTGACAAAGATATCCCCGTCCCTTTTGTTAAGCAGGTTGTCCAGGTTGATCCGGCTCTGCGTCAGACTTACGCCCTTCGATTCATGCATAACCTTATTACCCTGGAATTTATTCAGCCGGGACACCTCACGGCCGATGCCGTTATCGTCTATTGTACAGCAGATGGCCTCACCCTCCCGTCTGACCGTGATATGCAGCAGGCCAACACCTTCTTTTGCCATCAACCCATGCCAGATGGCATTTTCTACAAAAGGCTGTATGATGAGCGCCGGCACCATGATGGATTTAAGATCGGTGGTTTCGTCGATGGTGAATTTATATTCGAATTTGTTGTCAAATCGCAGACTTTCCAGCTGCACATACAGCCGGCAGGTATCTATCTCATCGTATAGGGTGATCTCCCGCTTGTCGGAGTTCTGAAAGATGGTGCGGATAAGTTTTGAAAAGGTGGTGAGGTAAGTGATGGCCGTTTCCCGATCGCCGCGTTGTATGAGCGATTTGATGGAGTTCATACAATTGAAAATAAAGTGCGGGTTCATCTGTGCGCGAAGGGCTTTTGCCTCGAGCTCGAGTAGTTCTTTTTCGTGCATTATTTTCTCCTTCTCCTCTTTGCGGATGGTTTTCATACGCCATTGGATCAGCAGCCAGGCAAGGCCGACGGCCGACACTATACACGCGATGGTAAACCAGGTCTCCTGCCACCAGGCGGGGAGCACGGAGATATGCAGATGAACATTGCTTTGTCCCCAGCTGCCATCTTCCTTTTTCACTGCCACGCGAAAAATATAATTACCAGGCTTTAGGTTTTGATAAGTGATGGTTCGGTTCAAATAGCCTGTATAGGTCCAAAGTTTGTCTACACCATCCAGTCTGTAACGGAACTCCAATTTTTCCGGGTTTTGAAATTCGGTGGCGGCAAACGTTAGGGTGATAAAATTCCTGTCGTGCGCGAGCTTCAGGGAATGCAGGTATTCCGGGAGACGGCTGGTTTTGACGGGATCATTGAAGACCCGTATCTCCGACAGATAACACCTTCGGTCGGGGGTTCTTTTCAATACATTGTCCAGGGGGATATATTGTATTGCCGGTACGTTCGAGCCGGCAAATAACATATTGTTGACACATGCTACCCGCAGGTTTAAAAGGGTTATCAATCCGTTGGCGATATTGAACTTAAATTGCCGGAGCGACTTGTAATCGTAGAGTTGTATGCCTGTCGAAGTGGACAACACCATTATACCTCTATTACGGATATTATAGAGTTGCAGCAGGCGCGCATCCTTGTCCAGCGCCATTACTTTATTGACGAGGCAATGCACAGGATCATATATCCGGAGAGTGCCGCCGCCGCCAACCCAGATATTGTCATCGTCATCGACCTGGTACCAGGAAAAATGGCTGTTGTCGCCGCGGGTCATCGAGTCGGCAGCCTGTACTTCCAGCACTTTTATGGCCTTTGTCCCGAAATTCAATTGATAGAGCACCCTGTCGTCACTGATATAGGCAAAATGTCCACTCTTGTCTGTTTGACGTTGATCTTCTGTATGGATGCCGCGCGCTGGTATGGTCTTTTGATAATGCAGGTCCTTGTCTAGCCGATAGACCCAGGCGCTATTCTCAAAACACGCAAAATAGCATCCCTGCTTCTCGTCCCAGAGCATGGTCTTGAAAACATGTGGTGAATGCAGGTCTTCAAAGGCGCTGGGAGGGAGTATAGTGGTGGCGAACGTATTCCCGATGGCTCTTCCGAGATACAGCTGTCCAAAAATGCTGCACCAGTAATTGCCCGAGCTGTCTACGACGAAGTCATCGGTCTGTAATGCCGGCAGGTAGGACTCGACCTTTGTATTAAAATTATAACGGCGTGTGTGGCTGTTGAATATACCGGGAGTGGTTTCTGCTGTGCCTATGTAGAACTCTGAATCATTCTTTCGTTGGAGGAATCTTGTATTGTCCGTGCCCAGGTGCCGGTAGACATTGAACCGGATGTCGGGGTAGATGGTATAGACGCCGGTGCTGATCTGGTAAGAGCCGACGCCTCTGGTCCCGGCGACAAACCAGACGGTATCCATTGCCGGCGGCTCCATTTTTACGATGGCCAGATCAGCCGCCGTTGAATCCTTCCTGTTGTGACATCGGAACAGACGCGTAAAGGTGCGGGTGGACTTGTTAAATCGATAGATCCCGTCGGACGTGCCCAGCCAAAGTGATGTCTGATCCTGTCTGTCCTGCTGTATAGCAAAAACATCCCGGTGAAATGTATAGCATTCCGACCGGCCGCTCTTGCGTGAGTAGTGCATTAGTCCGGCGTTATTCAGACCCATCCAGACAGAAGAATCCTTGTCTATAACTATTCCGGAGACGCGCCCATCTCCGGTGATCCCGTGTAGGGTGTTGCCGGTGCGGGTGTTCAAATATTCTATTTGAGCGTTCCCGATGCTATAGATATTTTGGGATCCATCCAAAAAGGCATTTTCGATGTCGTTGCTTCTTAATGTAGTGCTGTCCTTTTCGTTGTGTTCAAATACCCGTACTTCGTTGCCGTCATATCGAACAAGCCCCCTGTTGGTGCTTAGCCAGAGCTTTCCGTCCCTGGCGCAGGTTATACGCTTTATACTGTATTGTTGCAGGGCAATATTGCCGACAGGGTGCAGGACAACCGTGTCACTTTGTGCAGCGGCGGGGTTAGCAGTTGTAAATAGCAGCACCAGAAGAATTATATGAGCCTTCTCGTGGTATTTCACTGTTTAAATATAACCTTTTTCCCAGCGTGGGGCGGTATTTACCAACCCGAAATGTACAACTGCCAAGTCACCCTTTTAAATCACCGGGAGACCATATAGCTTGGCGTAAAATATGGTGCGTATGAAAAAACATTTACAAATTGCCCATGCAGGGCTATTGGGGACCTTTTTGCTGATCGCATCCGGCAGTGCAAAAGCGCAGTCCGACTACGACATTTATGTATTGGATGTGAAGACGGGCGTCACACGGCGGGTGACCAGCATACCCAATGCCGGTGAGTATAATGCCAGCTGGAGCAATAATGGGAAAAAGATCGCTCACGACGTGGTGGGGCCCATAGCTTCGCCCTATGGTCAGACCATCTATGTAACGGATGTGGGCACCGGCGTAAGTAAGCCGCTGGTGGGTGCGGAAGGAGGTAATGACGCGGCCTGGTCGCCGGATGGGACTACCATCGCCTTTGACTCCTACTATTTCTATCCGCAGAGCATTTTTACCGTGCCTGCCGGCGGCGGGGCCAGGAATCTGTTGAGATACAACAGCCATCATGCAAGCTGGAGTCCCACCGGCAGCAAGATCGCTTTTGATGATAATTATGGGTACATAGGTACAAAAGACGTCGTTACAGGTGCGGAAACCTTTGTTACCTGGTACGGTGACAGACCGGCCTGGTCACCGAATGGCCAATACATCGCCTTTGATGGTTTTTCGTGGATTGGTGGCGGGGTATGGATCGTAAAGGTGGACACCCTTGGGAATCCTGTTGGTTTACCTGTACAGCTCACTACCTCCGGCTATGGCCCTACCTGGAAGAATAATAGTCATGAGCTGGTTTATATTGACTGGCCCAATGGTGACCCTGACCTGTATAGCATCTCCGTTTCCGGAGGGGTTCCCCAAAGGGTGGCGGGTCGTAAGGGCGGGTTCGATCAGGGAGATTTTGATCCGGCCTATTCGAACAATGGGCAATACATAGCGTGGTCGAGTTTTACGCCCCCGGTGGATTCGCTGAGCGTCAGCCGGAACTCTGTCACTGCAAAAGCACAGGTTTTTGCGGAATCAACCTTCCAAAATTTCCCCAATCCTTTTAGCGGGACCACTACCATTACATTCAATGTGCCGCAGGCCTCACACGTAAAGGTGAGCATCTTTGATATTTCGGGGAGGCAGATCAATATGCTTGCTGACGCTGACTATCAGCCGGGATCTTATCAGGTGCAATGGGATGGCCGGGGGCAGAATGGGCAGTCCCTTGCCAATGGCGTCTATATATGCCAGCTCAAGACTAACAACGGTCTGCAGGTGAAAAAAATAATGATGGCCAAATAAGCAATTTATTTTGTATATATTTATAGGGCCCCTTATCCTTGGGGCCCTATCTATTTATTCCTTAACTCCTTTTGCTTGCTGCCTGTTGATCACGGGAAGAAGGTTTTTATTTTTATCACCTAAAACTCTACAGTGTCATGAAACAATTCATGGTCCTGGCCGCTATGGCCTTCCTCGCAGCATGTAATAACAGCAGCCCGGCGTCTGCAGACAGCGCAAAAGTTACTGCCGACTCACCCGCCGCAAAAATGAAAGACATTCAATCGCCTTATCCCATCATGTATTCGTCGAAATTTGTCATGGATGATCCAAAAAATGCGGAGACGCTGCTGGCTATGTGGAAATCATATGACAACGGTGATCTGAGCACGAGCAAGGATATGATCGCTGATACGATCGAAGTGCATTTCCCTGATGGCGGGATGATGCGGGGTAGCAGAGATAGCATTATAAAGTCTGTTCAGGCTCATAGGAATAGCTTCACGTCGGCTGTCGATAAGGTTCACGCTATCATGGCGGTGAAGAGTACCGATAAGAACGAGCATTGGGTCCTGATCTGGGGAAGAGAGATAGATACGCATAAGAATGGTAAAGTCGATTCCACTGAGCTGCAGGAGACCTGGATGTTTGATCAGAACGGAAAGGCCGCCCTTTTATATCAATTCGCAGCAGCATCGGTGCCGCCGCCGATGGCGAAAAAATAGGTTTATAAGACGCCCCGTCAGGGGCGTCTTATAATTTTGTTATAGAATCCGCCAAAATTGTTTTGACGCACGCCTTCTTCGCGGAAGAACTTCCCGGGGAAGCCGAGATCGATCGCGCTGGCTTCATCCAGTTGCTTGAGATCATCCTGTGACAGCGTCACATCGACGGTCTTCAGGTTTTCCTGCAACTGTTCCAGTTTGGTAGCTCCTACGATGGGTATGCATTCGAACCCCTGCTGGCGTGTCCACTGTAATGCCACGTGCGAGGGCTCTACGCCTAATCGGTCCGCTATGTCCATTACCACGCGGGTGATACGGGTGCTGTTCTCATCCCGGCGATTGCTTTCCGGCTTGACACGACCCGCACCACCACGGAGATATTTACCCGTGAGCGCGCCGCCTGCCAGCGGCGCCCAGGGTGTCACCGTCATACCATAATGCCTGGCCATAGGGATCAGGTCCCGCTCAGGCGTACGTTGCAGAAGGCTGTATTCGACCTGCAAGGCGATGAATTGACTCCACCCCATGAGTTCGGCCAATGTGTTGCCCTTGCTCACGATCCAGGCCGGCGTGTCGCTAATGGCGGCATAGTTGACTTTTCCCTGGCGGATGAGGTCGTCGATGCCACGCAGCACCTCGTCGATGGGAGTGAGGTCATCCCATATATGAAGGTAGAGCACGTCGATGAACTCCGTCTGCAGACGTTGCAGGCTTTGTTCGACGCTGCGCATCATATTCTTGCGATTGTTACCGCTGGCATTGGGGTTGGTGGTATTGTCCCTTAGCGAATATTTTGTAGCTATTACAAAATAATCCCGGTCGCGGGGATGTATAAACTCTCCGATGATCTTCTCACTGGTGCCCAGCTTGTAAATATTAGCAGTATCCAGGAAGTTGCCACCCGCGTTGGCAAAGGCTTCCATAATGGCAAAGCTCGTTGGCTGATCGGCGCCCCAGCCGGCTTCCGTACCAAACCCCATTGTACCAAGGCATAATTCCGAAACTTTTAGGCCGCTACGTCCCAGTAATTTGTATTGCATGATACAAATGTAACAGTTTATTTTCTGTCCCCTGACCGGCCGCTGGTAAATCCAATAAGGCCCAGCAGTGGCAAGGATATCAGCAAGAGATAATACCATTTGGGGTTGACGGTAAAGCCAACCTTTATAACAATGACATTTACAATCGCCAATAGGGAAAAAAGCAAGCCTCTTATCGTCGTGCCCTCGTGCTTTTGTATCATGATACAGTGTTTTTGATGGGACTTTTTGGTAACATTTTAGACAGCGTCGTTGCCCAGTGTCTGGCCCTGGCCTCCAGCTCGGGGATCTCATAAATGCTGTTGACCGAATTCTTATAAAAGGAGACCATCACCGGCATCTCGCCCGTGTCGAACTCGAACTCCAGTGCGATGGACTTCAGATATTCTTCGGGTCTGTTTTTCCTGTATTCATGACTGTTGATGGCGGCATATGTCTTTTTTACCTTGCAGACGCCGACGTCGTCAAGATAGATGATCCGGGTGTCGTATTCTTCGGCCTTTTCTTCCACGATCAGTAATTTTCTTTTTGGACCGTCGAGGCCGATGACCTTGTCGCGTAATATTTCCTGACCGGTGAATGAGAGATTATGCGCTGTTCCAGCGACTTTGAAGAAGGACAACATGCTGTTGCTTCTTACCTTTAAATGTTTATTATGCATAGTGATGAGTAATAAGATGATGATGGAAATAGAAAGAATAATAACCAATGCAATAGCTGAATGTGACATGGAATGTACATTTGACGGACCGCTGGCCAACGGGCGGACGGGCCGTAATGAATGGGACAGTCAAGGTCTTTGACTGACATGAAAATAGAGGGTGTTATAGCTTTAGGCTATGATAGAAGTGCAGAAGTCCTTAAAAGTGGAGCATGCGTATAGCGCCCGGCAAAAGGGGAGGAACTCAGTGAAGCTGTCGATATGACTATTGCCGTACATGAAGCAAACATACTAACTTAATCGATAGTTAACATCGCCCAATTCTTATTTATTAGTTAAATTCGGCCCTTAAATCCAGACGATGCTCAGAAAGCTACTTATCGCCGCCCCATCTATTCTCTTCTCACTCGGAACCTTAATGGCGCAGCAGCCCTCTCCATACCGGATGACCTATGACGACAGCACCTTACAACAGCAGAGCCAGTATACGCTGATGCCTTTTAACAGACTGATACAATCTGCGGGGACGGTGGTTACTTATGGTAACCCTCAATTGGAGAACCATACGCTGGATTTTGCGATCCTGCCGGACAGCCAGCATATTGCCATCGAGGACAGGTATGGTATCGCCGTTCTGGAGATGAGCAGCCGCACGATCACGCAACGCTGGACCTTTCAGACGGAGACTGATCCGGTGATGAAAGGGCGGATGAGCACCTACTCGGGAATAAAATCATTTAGCTTCGAAGGACATACCTATATAATATGGGGAGCGGGGACCACGCGTCATTCCGCTATCATCATTGCCGAGTGGGACACATCGGGTATAAAAAATGTCAGCAGCCTTCCCATCAGTGCCGTGGCGCCGGCTGGTACCGCCCTGCCAAACGATATAGCGGTGAGGATGGAATCAGGTATCCCTTATCTGTATGTGGCGCTGAACGGAAATAATCAGCTGGAAAAGATCCGATTCACCGACAGACAGATCGTATGGACAGTTCCGACAGGTGTAGCGCCTTATGGTTTGCGGATGGCCGGTAACAAGATCTATGTCACCAACTGGGCAGGACCGCTGGTCACCGACAGCAGCCTGGAGTATGCAGGAACACCCTGGGGCAGCGCATATACCAATCCGGTGACAGGGGCCACGGCCAGGGGCAGCCTCTCTATCATCGATGCGGAGACCGGTGCGCTGACAAAAGAGCTTCCCCTGGGACTTCATCCCAATGCCATCGTCCTCAGTCCGGACAGTCTTTATCTGTATATCAGCAACGGCAATAGCGACTATATCAGCGTCGTTGACATTAAAGGCGAGACTGTGATCGACAGCATTGGCGTAGGATTGTTCTCGGGCAGTCTGACCTATTATGGCAGCAGCCCCAATGCCTTGCAGCTTGACAAGACGGGAACAACATTATACGTGGCCAATGGATTTGACAATGCGGTATGTGTGGTCAAGCTGGGAGCCAATGTTGCAACCAATGGCGCTGGCAAAACTATGGTAAAAGGATATATCCCAACTGAGGCGTATCCCGGTGGGCTGGCGCTTCTTGGGGCGCAGTTATGCGTGGCCAACCTCGAGGCAAAGGGCTCACGTGTTCTCTCACCGACGAACAACGCCTATTCCATACACCAGGAACTTGCTTCCCTGAGCATCATACCCATTCCCAGGGATAGGGAATTGAAAGCATATACAAAGAAGGTGCAGGAACTAAGTCTTTCGTTCCGGATAGCGCTGACCAATCGGCCCGCTCGCCGGCAGATAGCTCCCCGGCCTGTGCCGGAAAGGATCGGCGAACCCTCCGTATTCAAACATGTTGTGTATATCATCAAAGAAAATAAGACCTATGATCAGGTCTTTGGGGACATTCAGCAGGGCAGAGGTGAACCACATCTATGTATCTATGGAGACAGTGTCACACCTAATCAACACCGGCTGGCGGGCGTCTTCTGTCTGATGGACAATTACTATGCGGCCGGCAAGTGCTCCGCGGAAGGGCATCAGTGGGCAGACGCCGCGATGGCATCCGACTACATCGAGAAGAATGTACGTGCGTGGTTCCGGAGCTATCCCCACCGACAGGATGATGCCCTGGTCTATAATAAGAATGGGTTTATCTGGAACAATGCGCTGGATCATGGCAAAAAGGTGAGGATATATGGAGAGGCCTGTTTGACAAAATATGATCATTCGCATAAGTGGATCGATATCTATAACCGGTATCTGAACCACGAGGATCAGGGGTTTGTGAACACCACTACTATTGCGCGTATCCGACCCGTGATATCGCCTGGGTATCCGGATTGTGATAACATTGTATTTACGGATCAACTGCGGGCCGATATTTTTATCGATGACTGGAAAAAGATCGAACAGATGGCCGGGGACAGTCTGCCTGCTCTGATGGTGGTGTCGTTGCCCGATGATCATACAGCAGGCACATCCCCCGACTTCCCCGTACCACAGGCCATGGTGGCGGATAATGATCTTGCTGTAGGCCGGATCATCGATGCTATTACACACAGTCGTTTTTGGGACAGTACGGTGGTGTTTATCACGGAAGATGATTCCCAGTCGGGCTGGGATCATATATCGCCTTACCGGACGACGGGATTGGTGATCAGTCCTTATTCGGTGATGGGAGGCCGCGCCATCCATACGAACTATAACCAGACAGGCATGGTGAGAACGATAGAGCAGATACTGGGTATACCACCCATGAATGTCATCGATGCTACGGCTCTACCTTTGTTCGATTGTTTCTCCGATGAGAAGAACGGCTATGCCTATACGTATACGCCCAATATCATTCCGCTGAATAAGATGAATAAGCCCCTGGCTGAGTTGAAAGGCAAGGAGGCGTATTATGCGCGGCTGTCCGCCAACCAGGTGTTCAAGGATGTGGATGGGGGAGAGGATGATCTGATGAACCGGATATTGTGGTTCCAGGCGAAAGGGGAGGAGAAATATCCGGGGCTTACGGTTCGTAAATAACTTCCCCGGGCAGATGACCCAGGGAAGTCGGTTTGATCAATGAACTCCCAGCGCTTTATTAATAGGTGCACGGTCGATGTATTGAACGACAACGTCGATCTTGTCGGCATTGTTGAAATGGTAGTCATTGTGTACCCAAAAACTCAATTTTGCCCCATTCTTGTATTTCGCAGTTGTCTGATACCAGCTTAACAGCCAGATGCCGGGAGCGTCGGGACCTTTTTGAGGGCGATTGACCTTTAGCGGCAGCCAGATGTCATTGGTGAACGTGATGGAGTCGATGACCTTGCCCCGTCTTTCCTTCCAGTAGTTGGCTATAGCCGCCTTGCCGACGAGACTGTCGCCGGACGACCAGTTGTAGACAGCATTATCGGCGAAGTTATCCAGCCAGGCCGTAATGTCTCCGGAGGCAAATTGGGCTAATGCTTTTTTACCCATGTCTGTGTAGCGGGCATCGGCAAATTCACTTTGTGGCGGGGGTGCGGGTGTGGCGGAGGCGGTACTTGAGTCTTTGGTGGATGGTCCGTTTGAAGCGTTGTTACAGGAAAATAGCAGGCAGCATCCAACTGCCCATGGGAGAAATTTGTGCATGGCGAAGCGATTTTGGTTTAGAAAAAAATAGATACCTGCGAGTACAGGTTATTTTGTGCGGTTAAAGGGGTGGTTTATATATTGAATATATGTAATGCGTAGACGCCGGCAAAATATATTTTGGATTGAGAAGAAACTGCAATCGGTTGCAACAAAATCGTATCTTCCAATGGCGAACAAACGACCATTCAAATGAATCGCCTTGCCATCACTCTCCTGCTCCTGGCCTCCCTCACCGGCACAAGAGCCCAGCACTATCACAACTTCCGGTCATCCATCTACTGCCGGGCCTATGAGGTCAAGCTGATGGCGGATACCACCAACTATTTAAAACCCATCTGGAATGAGATCACCCGGCAGATGAAGGTGGATAAGATCTATCTCGAAACCCACCGGGACCTGTTGATCGTAGACCAGTCTACCCTGGACATCGCTAAAAAATTTTTCCGGGACAGGGGTGTAACTGTGGCCGGTGGCATCACCTTAACCATCAGTGAGCGCAATCGCTTTCAAACATTTTGTTACAGCAGCCCCGAAGACAGGAAGAAAGTAAAAGAGCTGAGCGAGTACACGGCCAGGAACTTCGATGAATTTATACTGGACGACTTCTTTTTTACCAATTGCAAGGACGACGGCGCGATAAAGGACAAGGGGAACAGAACCTGGACACAGTACCGCCTGGACCTGATGGCGGAGGCCGCACAGACACTTATCGTGGGTCCTGCGAAGGCGGTCAACCCCAGGGTAAAGGTAGTGGTCAAGTACCCTAACTGGTACGAGCATTTCCAGGGTCTTGGCTTTAATCTCGAAAAAGAGCCGCGCCTCTTCGACGGCATTTATACGGGTACGGAGACAAGGGATGCTGTGCTGTTTGCGCAGCACCTGCAGCCTTACCTGGGATACAATATCTTCCGCTATTTCGAGAATATCGCGCCGGGCAGGAATGGCGGCGGATGGGTGGATCCGGGAGGAATGACTTCGGCGGACAGGTATGCAGAACAGCTCTGGATCACTCTTTTTGCCAAGGCCCCCGAGCAGACCCTTTTTGATTTCAGACAGATGAGCCGTCCTATCTATCCTTCCGACCGCGCGTCCTGGCAGGGTGCAAAGACAAGCTTCGACTACGATGAAATGATGCAGCCCGTCAATTACAATGGCGGTGCGCCTTCCCGGCCCACAACCATCGCTGCCATAGCAGGCTATACCTTTGAGAAGGTTGATAGTTTGCTGGGATTCCTGGGCAAACCCAAAGGCATCAAAAGCTATCGGCCCTTTCACTCTACGGGCGAGGATTTTTTACAGAATTACCTGGGGATGGTGGGACTGCCGATGGATATGCAACCCGAATTCCCCGCGGAGGACAGCGTGATATTACTGACGGAGGAAGCCCGATATGACTCCGGTATCGTGGACAGGATCAAAAAGCAGCTACTCACGGGCCGGACGGTGGTCATCACTTCCGGACTGTTAAAGGCCATACAGGATAAGGGGCTTTATGATATAGCCGAGCTGCGGTGTACGGATAGAAAGGCGTTGGTGCAGGACTTCACTGCCAGCGGAACTTTGCGGCTGATACATACGGATAAGCCTGTCCTTATCCCTCAGATACAATATCTGACCAACGACTCCTGGGAAATAGCATCCGGTATCAGTGGCGCCAGTGGCTGGCCCTTGCTGCACGAAGCGGACTATTCAAAAGGCCATTTGTATATCCTCACCATCCCGGATAATTTTTCGGATCTCTATAATCTTCCGGCCGAAGTGCTGAATAAAGTTCGGGAAATAATGTGCAAACAATTGAACGTGCAACTGGAAGGTCCTTCGCAAATAAGTCTTTATGCGTATGACAACAATACGTGCATCGTCGAATCCTTTTTGGATAGGGAGACAGAGGTTAAACTCCTTACATCCAGGCAGTTCAGCCATATCACGGACCTGAGCAGCGGGCAGATCTACCAGGGTGAATTGAGGCGGCCGGGCGTAAGCTATATAGAAAAAGACCTACGGGAGAAGTACATATTTCCTCTCGTTATAAAGCCCCACTCATTTCGCGTATTCCGGATGGAATGATTTATCTTGGACGCCGACAGGACATCATGAGGAACATTCAATTCATAGTGATCTGGCTGCTGCTGTGGCCTATGTGGGCATCATCTCAATCAGACGATAAATACGGCTTTACGCTGGTGGTTGTCAACCGGCAGCACCAGGCTGTCGGCGGGGCTACAGTCCGGCTGCTAAAGACCGGGCAGCTCATTGGCAGCGCTGCGGCAAATAATAATGGTCAGGCCATTTTTACGGGCCTGGGCAAAGGAACGTATACCTGTCTGGTTAGCGCTACGGCTTATCGACCCATGACGACGCAGGAGTACCGATTGCCGGGATCAGATCGCGATACGGTGGTGCTGGAAGCCGTGCATGATGTGCTGGCGGAAGTGACGGTAAATGCGCATACTCCTCCAATAGAGGTCAGACGTGAAAAGACAGTGCTGAATGTGGATGCCTCGGTAACTAACACGGGAGCGACGGTGGAGGAAGTGCTGGAGAGAAGCCCGGGTGTGACGATGGATAAGAACGGTAACATCTCGCTCAATGGCCGACAGGGCGTGCTCATCATGATAGACGACAAACCCACGTACCTGTCCGGAGAGGACCTCGTCAACCTCCTGAACGGCATGAGCGCATCACAGGTGTCAAAGATCGAGCTGATCTTCAGCCCGCCGGCCAGATACGACGCTGCCGGCAATGCGGGTATCATCAATATCAAGACGAAGAAGAACGCCAACAATGGCTTCAACGGCACCATAACCACGTCCTACGGACAAGGCGTATATCCCAAATCCAACAACAGTCTGATACTAAACTTCCGTAAAGGACAGGTCAATAGCTTTTTCAACTTTACGAACAGCGATATAAAGTACCTCACCGACCTGTATGCCTACCGGAAATATTATGACGCCAACAATCAAAACGTCCTTTCCATCCTTGAACAGCCCTCTTATTTCTCTGGCACGCTGGTGAATAATACGATCAGGACGGGCCTGGACTACACGCCTTCCTCGCGGACGACACTGGGGTTGGTGCTCACGGGCGTCGATATCCACCGGCATGGCAACAATACGAGCCATGCCAACTGGCAGACTCCCGGCGGGACGCCGGATTCGTCGATCCTCACCCGTAGCTCACCCATCAACACTTTTAAGAACGGCGCCATCAACCTCAACGCGCGGCAGGCTCTGTCCGGCACCACTGAGATCAGCGCGGACCTGGATTATCTGCATTACCAGATGGAGGGGAAACAAAATTTCGATAACCAGCTGCTGGGACCCGGCGGCTATGATGAGATATTCAGAACTGATTTCCCCACGACCATCAATATATTTTCCGGCAAGGTGGATGGTACGGTGAAGCTGGGACCCGATGCCTCTTTTCAGGCGGGGCTGAAGACCTCATCCAGCCATACGGACAATACCGCGGTGTATGAGGACTGGGAAAATCAGCAATGGGTGAAGGACGACAGCCGAAGCAATCATTTTACCTATCAGGAGAATATCCAGGCAGCCTATGCATCCTATGAAGGAAAGGCCGGGCGGCTTAGTTATCAGGGCGGCCTGCGTTATGAATACACTTCTTACACGGCCCGGCAGGCGGGGAACAGTCAGCAGCCTGACTCTACCATATCGCGTAATTACGCCAGCCTGTTCCCTAACACCAGTTTGTCCTACAAATTAGACTCGTTGAACAGTCTGAACCTACTCATCGGGCGCAGGACGGACAGACCGATATATCAAAACCTGAATCCTTTCGCGTACGTCATCAATAAATACACGTACCTGGCCGGCAACCCTTATCTTCTTCCGCAATACACCTGGAATTTTGAGCTGACGCATCAATACAAGGACCTGCTTACTACCGGGATCAGCTATAGTCTTACTTCCAATTATTTTTCCCAGCTCTTCCTGTCGGATACGACGAAGACCATCCTTTACTATACCCAGGGAAATGTAGGGCATGTGTATAATATAGGCGTATCGGCCAGTCTCAACCTCAATCCGGCGACCTGGTGGTCGATGCAATTTTCTGCCATTTTCAATCACAAACAGCTGAGAGGATTTAACGGCAACGTCTACACGACCGCCATCAGCCAGCTGCACATGAATATCGATAACCAACTGACGTTTGGGAAAGGCTATGTGGGTGAGCTGTCAGGATTTTATACGACCCGGGCCCGGAATGATATACAGGAGATCCTTTATGCTACGGGACAGATGGCGGCGGGCATCAGCAAGACGGTGTTGAAGAAGAAGGGGACGGTCAAGCTCAGCATGCGGGATATCTTCTATGCCAATGCGATGGAAGGGTTCACCAATTTCCCGAATGCGACGGAATACTATCGATTCAAAAGGGACAGCCGGGTGGTGACGTTGACCTTCGTCTTCCGGTTTGGTCAAACCTTCAAATCCAGCCGACACGAGGATGGGGCCACCGAGGAAAAGGAAAGGGTGCAGAATGGATAGGGTCCGGCCAGGGCCGGTGGAACGGGGCGGCGGGCGGCCCCAAAATTGAGCATTTCTGCACATTGGATGTGCGAGGGCCAGCGTACATTGGGGGATGAAAAAAATACAGCTTTCCCTGGCCCTCGTCATTTCCATTGCGGGCCAGGTCCATGCTGCGGCCGACGACTCCACCCTGCTGCGGCAAATGATCAAAGAATATTTTGATGGTGTCGCCGCTAAAGATTTTGAAAAGCTGCAATCCATGACGACCGAAGACTTTGTGATCTACGAAGATGGCAAGGTTTGGAACAATGATAGCGTCTTCCGGAACATTCAATACCACCAGCCTTTTAGTGTAAAATTTGCCCTCAGCGATTTCCGGATCTTTGTGGATGCCCACTCGGCATATGCGGACTATCGCAGCCATCCTGACTTCGTCTTGTCCGAGACAGTGAAGTTCCATTTGGATTTTTTGGAAACGATGATCTTTCGAAAGACTGCCGCGGGATGGAAGATCAGCATATTGCATATCACGGAGCTAAAGACGCCGGAAGTCGATATGCCTTCCCGGTACAGGAAATATGACACTGTGCGGTTTGCACCCGAACATTACCAGGAGAGGATGGCGCTTTTCCGAAGCGAGGCCCTACAACAGGGTGGCATTATCTTCCTGGGTAACAGTATCACCGAATATGCGGACTGGCGGCGGCTGATGAATGATGTCCGCGTGATCAACCGGGGGATTGCCGGTGACAATACGTTTGGCATGTTGGACAGATTGCAGGACGTCATAGGTCGTCATCCTTCAAAGCTCTTTATCGAGGCGGGGATCAATGATATTGCGCAGGATGTGCCGGTGGGGATGATCGTGGGTAATATTTCTTCTATCGTCCAGTGGGTCAGGGCGGGGAGTCCCGCGACGAAGATCTATGTGGTGAGCGTGCTGCCTGTCAATGAAAATGTGCGGAAGGAATACCCGGAACTGACAGACAAGAACCCTGTGGTACGGGAGGTGGACCTGCAATTGCAGCAACTGGCTGGGGCGGCAGGCTTTACATATATCGATCTGGCGGCCCGGGTCGCCGACCCATCGGGCAATCTGCTGGCAAAATATGCCCGGCCTGATGGGCTGCACCTGAATGGCGAAGGGTATAAGGTGTTTGCGGGGATGATAAAGAATTAGGGGGTGATCCACTTGCATTTTATGTAAAACCCCCGTTTCTTGTATCTAACTCCTAAACCTCTGTATGAGACCATTCACGCTGTTTTTGGCAGCCGGCCTGCTGTTGAGTCAATGCAAGGGCCGGGAAAATGACGTATTTATATCCACAGAGGGCTTGGCACAAAAGGATAGCCTGTTGGCTCAGTATAAAAAACCTCTTTCCGGGGCATGGAGGGGCGACGGCACTATTTGGTACTTCGAAGAGCTGATATTAAAGGATGATGGGACATTTTCGTTCTATGACCAGACTTGCCTGACAAAAGGTTACACGGAAGGGCGCTGGCAGGAGTATGACGGAAAGATCACGCTGACCAGCTATGACAGGTATAAGCAAGTCGATAAGCCAGAGCCCATTATAGTTATAGAAACTCCGCGAGCCCCGGCACAGGGCAGTAGGAGGAGGCGTAAGAGGTACAAAACATCATTTGACACATCTTTGTATACACTCGCTCCGGACGGATGGACACTCAGGCTTAAACCATCTCTGTGGTCGGCCGACACTACCAAAATGTACTTCGATCATGAGCTGCTGTATATAGAGAGCAATGCGCTGATGATTGTCGGGAATAATGAGTTTTTAAGGGCGGCCAGACTTGTCGGGGCGAACAGCAAACTTACATTTCCCCTCATTTCTTCTTTGGATTCCTTGCGGGGTTCGGCGATGCCATGAAACGCTGGAAGCGGGTATTGACCTATGGATAGTTCAATAATTTGTGATAACTTGACCCCATGCAAGATCAAGGTTTTTTTATCGACTATCACGTTTGGGCAAATAAGAAAGTACTGGCACAATTGACGGACCTGACTGCCGAAGACTGGAACAAGCAATTGGGAGGCAGCTTCCCCACGATGAAGGCATTGTATCAGCATATCGTCGAGGCCGATTATCGGTGGCTGCAGCGATGGAAAGGAGTGCCTTTTGCGGAGATCCCGCCAGCAATGGTGGTGGATGGGTATGAGAGTCTGCAAACTCTCTGGCTACCCCTGCTGGAGGAGCAGGTCTCCCTGGCGAAGAGCCGCCTGGCTGTCGATGCGGAGGAGCCATTGCATTTTATTACGGGCAAGGGACTCCATGTTACACAGCCTTTCTGGCAGACGCTGTACCAGGTGGTCAATCATGGTACCTATCATCGCGGGCAGGTAACCAATATGCTGCGAATGCTGGACAGACAGGCCGTGGGGACGGATATATTTCTCTTTTTTCGGGAGAACTCCTAAGATGAAACCCAAAACATAAACCATGCATAAGCAATCCCTCATTCTGTTGATCTGCCTGGCCTTTTGCCTGCCCGCATTTTGCCAGACCAGCGCCACCGACACTACCGCCGCGGGACATCAGGAAGTTGATAGCGCTGTGGCAACAAAGAAAGGCGAACCCACCCGGAAAGAAAAGGATATGATGGCCAGGAACCTCACCCCCGCAGAGGGTAAGGCGCTGGTGTACATTCTCAGGCCCACCGGATTTGGCGCCCTGATAAAGATGAGCGTCCTGTGCGACAGTGTACATATTGGCGCCACAAAGGCCAGCAATTATGTCTATGTGATGGTAACACCCGGACATCATGTATTGGAATCCCATGCCGAGAACAATGCTTCCATGGACATCAACGTGGAGGCAGGAAAGATCTATTATGTCAGACAGCAGGTGAAGATGGGCTTTGCCTATGCCGAGACGGGACTCAAGCTGCTGGATGATACGGATGGACAGAAAGACTTGAAAAAGTGCAAGCTGGCAAAGGATAATGTGGCTACACAGTGATCGTAGATATTATCCAATCTTGAACAGCACCAGAAAAATGATGGTGGCGACGATAATGAACTGCACGATATGGAAGCGGCGCATTTTCGCCTTCAGCGCCATCAACGCGGGCTGATTGGCCGGGGTCTGTGTGAGTTGAGCTACGATTTGCATAGTGGTGCTTTTGCCAATTACTACTCCCCGCACCGGCAGCGAAATAAAAAGCACAAATTTAATGATAAACCAGGGCTGCGTCAGATATACCCAATTAACGGAGTATAGCAATACGACCCCGCTGGCTAAAAAAAGCATAATACCGATCATGATCATCTTTGGAGTGAATTCGAGGATGGGCAACATCGCTTTTGCGTTGTCGGGGTTTACGGTTGCTACCGACAAAAGCCTGTTTTCCACCAGCATCGTACCAATGCTGGCCCCTGCAACTACTATGATGGCAACCATGTGAACGAACAAGCCGAGTTGATGTAACATTTTAGTTGATTTTAGGTTGGTGAAATTTGCATTGTTTCTTTACCGAGGTTGCAAAGTTAGTTCGGGTCCGACAGACGCGGTATCGCGAAATATCGTGATACGGCTTAGAATATCCGCCAGGCAAGATCCAGGGCGAAAGAGAGATGAGGTGTTATCCTTCTTCCTGCCGTGTTGCTTGGTGTGATGCCAATCCACTCGTGGCTTACTCTGATCAGGCTGCCATAGATCACCTCGTTGTAATTGTTGTCCATCATACGAACTCCGATGGCGCAGGTAGTTTCCAGGCTTAGTCTGCGTGAGAGACTGTAATCCATGCCATAGGTAAGGGCCAGGCCATACAGCTTTCTATCATTCAAGGCCTTGCCGTATCCATAGGATTGATGGCCCCTCCAAAACTCTCCATGATACCTGCGCTCTATATAGTGACCCTGGAAGAGTTGGATGCCGCAAAATGGATTGACAGCTCCCATGTCGAAATGATAATTTAACTCCAGTTTGTTTTTCACGATAGAATACGCTGCGCTGTCCGGCTTGTGGGATTCGAAAATATAGTTGGCCAGGAACCCGTGCGTATATGTCAGTGCATATCGTCCAATGCTGATCTTGCCAGACACCTGCAGGGTCGGATAAAGAGGATCGAGAATGCTCAGAGGGTTCAGCCGGGCTGTGAAGTGCAGGCGTTGCTCCTCCCGGACCTGGCAAAAAGAAAGGGTCTGCCCCAGGACAAGGCATACGGTCATTAGGGTTTTATGCATAGGTTATTTTGTAGACGGGACCTGGACGGGCTGGATGGCGCCTATCTGCGACAGCAGCGCAAAACGATCGGGGATACCCCAATGTTCTACGATCTGACCATTCCGGATCTTCGCAATGTCCATAACATGAATGGAGACCTTTTTGCCCGTAGGCTTATATCCGGCAAAGGCACCGCTATGAGTGGCTCTGAAAATATAATGGACCCATACGATGTTGCCTTCGACGCTATAACGCTCCAGCGTGTAATTCCTATCCGGGAAACCTTCCGCCAATGATCGAATGGACTTCTTCAGCGCTTCACGACCATTGGGTCGGCCAAATTGATTTTCGATGACGTCTGCATGGACCAGTTGATCGATCGTCTCAAGGTCTGCTTCGCCAAATCCTTTTTCTACTACCTGCCGGATGATGCTTAGCGTGTCGTTCATTGTAATCATTTCCCGCAAATGTAGAAGGCTTGCCAGAGGAGTCAAAGCAAATACGACGGTTTTGTCAGCGGAACGACCATTTTGTGTCATTTGACACTAGTGTAGCTTCCAGCTCTCTCCAGGAATATACCCGGATATGCCGCCCCGCATCCAGATGGGCATTATGAGGCTGGCTGAACAGAAAAGTTTCCCCCTGAAAAGGATCGAGGTTCTTGAAGTGATCGTCGATCATCACATCGGCCTGAATGATGGTCTTTTTTCCACAAAAGACGATCTGCTGCCATCCGATAAAGGGAAAATGCTCTTTCAGCCAGTCTTGTTTTTCTGTCAGGCTCTGTGGGAACTGGGTCGCGGAGGAAACGATAAACACCTGGTATTGCCTGTTCAGCTGTTCCAGCACTTCCTGGCTGTCCTTTATAACGGACATGTTGCGGAAGAAGCCCGGTGTCAGCAGATCCGTGTCTGCATGGGGGAATAATTCCACTTCCCCCAGGCCGAATACGTCTTTTGCGGATTTTCGGATACCGGTGCGGGCGGCGTCGTACCGGACAAACTGTTCAAATACATCGGCCAGGACGCCATCCATGTCTACTGCAATGGTCTTCATTGTCTACCTTGTTGAATATGATAATGCAAAAAAACGAAATCAGGAGATACGCACCTGTGATCTATGACGCAAATTCGACCCGAGTTGTCAAATTTCATTGTTTTCTGGGGTTTTATTGAATACCTGCCCTGTTTACTTTTGCTGCTGTAAAAAATAACAAACGTATGGCATTTAAGAACAAACTCATCCGCAACCCCATCACCGGACAGGACATTCGATTTTTGCAAACCGCCAAAGACACGGACGGCAAGCTGCTTGAAATGGAGGCGACCTACAACGCGATGTCCAAAGAACCCATACCACACTATCATCCCCACCAAGAAGAATTTATGAAAATATTGTCCGGGGAAGTATCTATTCGTATGGACGGGAAGGTGCGTGTTTTAAAAGAAGGTGATGCCGTCCATATACCAAAGAATAAAGTTCACTCGATGTGGAATGCCACCGGCGAAAAAGCCACCATGCTCTGGAAGGTAGTTCCGGCCATGGATACGGAATATTTACTCGAAACTGCAACAGGTCTTGCAAGAGATGGCAGAACGAATGACAAAGGCATGCCGAACATTTTACAGACTGCCCTCACGATCAGCAGATTCGACACCGTCTTCCGATTGGCGAACCCGCCGTATATTGTTCAAAGGATCATCTTCTTCCTTTTGACGCCCATCGCCTGGTTATCCTGCTACAGACCTGTCTATAAGAAATATCTTGACTAACCCTCTTTTATAAATTGTGTCATTTGCCGCAGGCGGGTCTTTGAAGAACATTCTATTTTTACGCTTCCAAGACTCGCCTGTATGAAAAAAGATAGCGGAAGGTCCGGGTTCTTTTTTATTTCCTGCCGGGAAAAAAGGTGTATTTATACAGACGAAGGCTTTCAGCGCCTGACTGGTCATGACTATTTGGAGTTCATGGACAAGGGGCTTGAAAAGCTGGTGTCCCTTATACACCCCGATGACATACGGAGGGTGCAGGAAGGCGTGAAAGAGATATTGAATTCCCTGGATAAATATTGCGGACAGGGTATTCCCTTTATCCTGGAATATCGGATCAGGACGAGCTCCGGCATGTGGATATGGGTAAGGGAGGAGAAATATATCCTCACTGAATATGAAGGAGCGGCTGACAGGATCTTCTCCAGGATCACCGATATTACGCCGGCCAGACAGCAGACTGAAGACCAATTCTGGAATACCACCGGGCATCGAAGGTTCCTGCATCAACTGTTTGCATCGTCGGGAGGTTCATCCATCCTGCCCCGACTTACAAAAAGAGAGGTGGATGTGCTGCGTCTGATAGGCGAAGGCTACTCCACCAAAATGATCGCTGCACAACTATACTTAAGCACGCATACGGTAGAATCATACCGGCGCAATCTGCTGCAAAAATTTGAGGTCAGCAATTCCTCCGCATTGATCAGACAGGCCTCAAAAATCCTTTCGGTACCTCATTTATAGATCATGCCCCATTTTTTGGCAATGGCCCTTCTTTCTTCCATCGTCTTTTGGACAAAGGGTTGCCCCGCCGCCGTGCCCACCTCTCTGAAAAACCCTTCAAAGCCAGCCGGCGAATAGCAGAAACGCATGTCGATGGATTCGGCGCCGTTGTTGTGGAAGCCATGCCAGACTCCCTTAGGGATGAAGACCACCGAACCCTCGCCAATGGGATGTTGTTGCTCGCCAAGGGTAAACAACCCCTTCCCTTTATGGATAAAGATAATTTCGTCTTCGTTGAGGTGTTTATGGACGGGTAAGGTATCGCCGGGCTGAAAGACCTCCGAAAGAGCGGCAATGGAGCCGGCGCCATTGCTTCTGGCGACCTTGATCCTTACGATGGCTGAGCCGTCGCGCATCCGGACTGCTTCGCCTTCGTCGTCATTTACGATCAATCCTTCGGATCCTGGTTGTGCATGTGAAGAAGACTCTGGTTGCGACTGTGAAAAAACGGCCAGAGGCAGCAGGGCAGAAAGCAATCCAGCGCCCGACTGTCCAATAAAATTCCTGCGTGTACTCATAAAAATTAAAGTAAGAGCAAAAAAAGCAAATTAGCCAATACATCGGCTGTGTCATTTGACGCAATAACATCGCACCACTTCAACAATGTACAGTTATACCATATTTTTGGCGCTGATCAATTTCTTAATGTGGAAGAGCTCAGTCACAAATATTTTACGCGTGAGCAAATAAAAAGCAGAATGCTGAAAAGGGCGGCGGAGGTGTGGGGATTCCCTGAATCGGAGATGGATGCTTTCGACCCCCTCGTAACCATGCTGATCGAAGCCTGTGCCGTCGAGCTCGAACGTTTTGCGGGAGATATTGCTTCCTCGCGGGAACGTATCACCAGCAGACTGGCCCGGTTGTTGAACCCGGGAACACTTTCGGTATCGCCCGCCTATGGGGTGGCCCGGATGCGATCCACCGAACCCTGGTCCATTGCCCACCAGGATGCGCAATTTGTGTATACAGCTGGCAGCTCCGACCGAAACACACTACGGTGGAATGGTGAATTGTATTTTTCTCCGGCCGTGGCTGTAAAGATCGTAGACGGAGCTATTCGCCGTATCGCCTCCGGCCGCCTGCTTTCCGAAGTCAGCGACACGGGAATAACACAGGTCGCAACGGCCATATCTGACCCGCCGGAATATAGCCACTCGACATGGTTGGGCATCGAGCTGAACGACAATGTAACGACGCTCGACGGGGTATCCCTCTTTTTCAGCTGGGTGAACCAGACAGGCAGTGAACTGTGGTATCACCACCTGCCTTACGCGCGCTATTATATGGGTGAACACCTGCTGAGCAGCTCGTCCGGTCTCCAGGGATCGACAACCGTAAGTGGATTGGAAGAAGCTTTCGATCCATTGCGCGAGATAGAGTTGTCGGTGATAAGCGTATTCTCCAGACATTATGTTACCCTCCAGGGCGGAAGCATCTTGTCCCGAAGGCCCGCCCCACCGGCATTCGAAAGGATGTTTTCCGAAAAGGACCTTCAACGGCTGAAACAGCCGTTGGTATGGATAGAAGTACGTTGGCCGACGACAATGCCGGCAGAGGCCCTGCGCACCGTCACCTGCTCCATCAACGCCGTCCCGGTACTAAACCGCCGGCTGAACAGGCTGACCTATCGGCTGACCCAAAGTCTGAACATCGTGCCACTGGAGGCCGAAGAGAATTTTTTCGCGATGAGAAAGATCGTCAACAGCCAGGGCCAGCTGGTCAGGTTGATCCCCTCGACGGATGAGGCTGTCCTGGCGCCCGAGACTTATACGATGCGGCAAGGCATTCACCGATTCAACGAAAGAGATGCATACGAGCTGCTGATAAGCATGGCCGATGTTGTACGGGAGGAAAGCGCTTTCTTTTCTTCGATAGGCGAAGATTTTCTGAACCGCAGTATCCGGGAGCTCAGCCAGGTCCTGGCCCGGCTGCGGGAATCGATAAAGATGCAGCAGCAACGGTATTCACCCTTCCCCTTTCTATTTATCCGTACAGAAGAGAAAGGGACCAATACCAGCATCGAGTTCTGGACGTCCGCGGGGCAGCAGGCCAATAAAATACCCATAGGGTCGGAATTGAAGGCGTATCGCAGCAATGATGTACAGGCCGGGTCGGTCCGGCTGATCACCTCTACTTATGGAGGACGTGATGCCTTGAACGATGCGGAGAGGATCGCTCACTACCGGAGTGCGCTGCAGACCCATGACCGTATCGTTACGCTGGAAGACCTGCGTGTGTATCTATTGGCGGAGCTGGGACCATTTGCGCGATCCGTGGATTGCAAAAAGGATTTTATAAAGAGCGCGATACCAGGCGAGGGCTTTGTCCAGTGTATTCGCATTCTTGTATACCCGCAGCCCGGAAGTATCGATCAGACGGAGTGGGGATCGAGGTTGCATCAGCTGCAGGAGAAATTGTCGGCTCGCGGGGCCAACCATATCCCTTATATCATAAAACTCGCGGCCTCATGATGCCTTTCGACATTCGCGCCGAGGTCATCATAGCCAATCTGATAGAAGATGGTTACAAGCTGGATGATATCATCATCCGGCCAAACGGTCTTTTTAAAAGAAATTACCACTGGGACATCGAGAGGGTCAGGGCGATAGATCTTCCCAACCAGGAAAAAAAGATGCTGGAGGTAGAGGTCAACCGGGAAGGGTTGTATGATAAGCTGCCGCAGGACCTTTTTCATGCTCCGTTGCAGGAGGGTGAGAGGGGCCGGACGGACGGGAAGGACAGAGAGCCAAAGGAAGTTGAAAGGTCGGCAAGGAACTTTTTCCTCCCTTTCGAGAGTGAGTTCTACCGGCAACGTATATACTTAGAGAGAGAAGAAAGAAGCTCGCTTTTTGAGACCAACGCGAATTTGACCGGCCACCTGCTGGATGACCTCTGGGACCTCCCGGAAGCGCTCGACCACGAGGAAAAGGGCAGATTGGGGATGTTGATGCCCATCCTGTACAGGATACGGGGGGATGTACAAATGATCGCCGAAGCCGTTGGCCGCGTGACAGGAGATAAGGTAACGATAGTGCGAAACGGCGCTCTGACCTATAACGTGGCGGATGCGCCCCGCCTCAGCGCTGCCCGTCTGGGAGACGATATGGTCCTGGATGGAATGTTGAGCACTATGCTGCCGTCGTATACGATGATGATCCAGGGCGGCAGCCGGATGAGCGTTTATGAATATCTGAGCCGGCTCTTCTTTCCCCTGGAGCAGGACGTTGTATTTGAACTTTGTCAGCCATCTCTGGAAGATGGCGTTTTGATAGAATTGTAAAATGTACAAAATGGCTTATATATATGTTTGTTGATCTAATGCACCTGCCGGTGAATTGGGTGGACGGGATGAAGGTCTCCCGGGCTCATCTTGAAGATAGCGGCCGCTACCTGGAGGATCGGCTTCGGGACATCATGTCCCTGCAGGCTGGGGCTGACCAATTCGGGATATTACCCGCGCCCGGATCGCTGGACCTTTCCATTGTCATTCAATCCGGAGGATGGGTCAATGCTGATCTTTATTCCTGTAAGGCCGTTGCGCCCAATGGGTCCCGGATACAGGTCCTGCCCGATGACGCAGTGAAGACCAGTGTTGCTTTCGATGAACTGGCACGCAACTACCAGCTACAGACCTCCGCGCCCCAGCAGTTGATGGTTGTAATAACGACGGATGTTGTTCGGCGTGTGCCCTGGGGGGCGCCGGCGGCCGGTGAGAACCCTCCCCGTCACCCTTTTACAAAAGCATCAGTGAGCCTGGATATCATCCCGGCCGGACAACTGAATACCAGCCAGCTCTCGAACAGTCTTATTGTAGGGAAGCTGTGGTACCGCAACGGCGAGATACAACAGGACACCAATTTTATCCCGCCCTGTACGGCGGTGAGGAGTCTCCATTCCCTGTCCGCCTGGCATATTCAATATCTGAAGCTGCTCGAAGAATGGGAGAGCTGTTGCATTGCCATCATCCGCAAGACAGAAGCCAAGACAAACACCTCGTCCAACAGCGCGGGACAATCGAACTCTCTGACTGCAAGCATTCAGAAATTCTGTTCCGGTATATTGCTCCAGCTGGTGAACGGCAAATTCTTTTTGAGGTATATCCTACCCGCATCGGCGCCCGTGCGCATGGCGGCCCCGCTCATGGACAACATTTTCCTGGTGAATGCACTATTGCAATGCTATCCGGAGAAGGAACGGGAGGAGATGCTGGGATATTTTGCGGAATGGACAGACACCCAGGCAGGGGCTTTCGAAAAACTGACACAGGGCGCCCTTGGTATCGAATACGATCATCATGATATTTATACCTGTCTGAACGCCATCCGGGATGTATATCAGCATTATGTCCTCGTCTTCCGGAAACTGGCCCAGCTGGATATTATCGGCCGGCGGAAGGGGCAACAAATCTTTGTCATAGAGCAGGAAATGAAAGAAAACCGCCCCCCGGCCAGTGGACCACAGGCCAGCAAGCCCGGAGGCAGATGGAGCCCCTTGACCTAAAAATTATATGGAATGAAGCCTAACAATCAGCCGGAAAGAAGATCGGCTATTTATAGATTTATACTTGTAGCAGCCCTGTCACTGACGGTCGTCGCTATATGTACCTACTTTCTTTTCAATACGCCGGCTGCCATTCTGCAGCGACAACTACAGGTCTCTTCCGACGCTGAGAAAGAGCACGACGCGCTGACGGGCAAGGTCGCTATCATGGTACGGAACCTGCAGTCGGTAACGGAGACGGACAAGGCCTATTTCAGCAGCACCAACGACATCGAGAAGGGCAGCCTTCTCAGCAACCTGCAGCAATACGAGAAGGTGATCGCGGATGGTCTTGCGGACATAAAAAGGGACAGCTTTCAATTATCGTCCGCCCTGAACAGAAAAGACTGTCTTCATACCATCGACGCATTCAGCGCCATTCTCGCGTACCGAAATACCATCAATTCGTTGGAGAAAAGTCTGCAGGACAAAGGAGGAGATGCATCGGAGCTGCTGAAAACAAGATCATCGCTTGACGCGTGCAACGTGCAGCTGGAGATCTACAAACAGATGGCAGCCAATAAGCCTGCACCCGTGCCGCGAACGCCACAGGGAGGTAGTGCCGCCCAGGGAGGCAATGCAACAAAAGATGCTCAGACTGCAAAGGAGGCCCAGCTGACACAACAACTGGAAAAATGTCAGGCCGACCTCGCCGCATGTCAGAAGACAAAAACAACGGCAGTTGTGACACCCGTGCATATGGGCGGCGCTACCGACGAACAGAAAAAAGCATCCTTCCTGTTCGATGCTGCCGAAGACCTTTATAAAAGAGCCGAAGGCACCCGGAACCTCATCGAGCGCAGGGGGATCCTTTCGTCCGCCCGGCTGCTGTTTGAAAGATCCCGGCCCGCGTATCCGGATGCCGACAAGGTGAACCAGGCCATCAACCAGATCGACATGGAGTTGAAACGGCTTGTCAATATGGGTTGAAAAAAAACATAAAAACATCGGGTATGCCCTATTCTCAAGAGGTACAACGTGCCATCGCCATATCTCAGGCCCTGGCGAAAGAATACCGCAATGAATGTTACGGTCCTGCGCATCTTTTGCAGGCCATACTGCACAATGATGTGGGGCTGGTCTCCTGGCTGGGCGCCAATAACAAGGACTACCATTTTATGCGCGAGTGGGCCGCGATCAGGCTGGAAGCCTATCCCAAAACGGGCAGAACGCCGGAAAGTCCGGTGGGTGATAGTCAGGTGGCAGCGGTTTTGGATATGGCCGACCTCATCGCCATGCAGCTGAACCTGGACTATACGGAGCCGGTGTGTATACTGGCCGCCCTTGTGCGGCCGGGTGTCGCCTTTACAGCCGACCATCTGAAGACTTTCCCTTCCACGCAAAAGGAGATCATGGATGCAGCAGCGGTCATGGGAACGCAGGAAGCCCGGGGGGCAGGTGAAGCTCACAAAATTACAACGGCGCCCAACAACGTATTATACAAATATTGTGTAGATAAGACAGCGATGGCGGAAGAGGGCAGGCTGGACCCCATCATTGGCCGGGACCGTGAGCTTCGGATGATGCTGGAGGTGTTGGGGAGAAGGACAAAACCAAATGTCATCATCACCGGTGAACCCGGTGTCGGCAAGACGGCTTTGATAGAGGGTTTTGCCCGTCTGATCATCGAAAAGAAGGTTCCTGCTCACCTCCTGTCCTGTCGTCTTTTCGAACTGGATATGGGAGCGCTCGTGGCGGGCGCATCGTACAAAGGAGAGGTAGAGGAAAGAATGAAGCAGATCATCCGGGAGATCAAAGCCTTCGAGAAGGCTATCTTATTCATCGACGAGATCCATATGCTCCTGGATAGCAAGGGCTCTATGGGCACCGGCGTGGCGAACCTGTTAAAGCCTGATCTGGCGCGGGGTGAGCTTACACTGATAGGGGCCACGACGAATGACGAATACCGGAAATATATCGAGTCGGATGAGGCATTTAGCCGGCGCTTTGACGTGGTGCGGGTAGAAGAGCCGGATGTTCCGGGGGCGGTGGCGATGATAAAACATATCCTGCCGTTTTACGAACGGCATCACCAGTTACAGGCGGAACATGACGCTGTCATGGAGGCGGTGACGCTGGCCAGGCGTTATTGCAGGGACAGACGGCTGCCGGATGCGGCGGTAGATCTCATCGACCGTACGATGGCTGCTATCCGGCTGATGGACGACGTGTCGGTCAATGTTCTTGAAGAGATGATCCATCGCCTGGACGATGCAGGCATGGACGGCAAAGGTCTGGACCGTCGCGAGCTGGAAGACAGGATCAGCCCCATACTGCTTGGGAGATTACAGGAGGGAGGAGGGACAGATGAGAATTCCCTGTCCACTTTAAAAAGATTGAAGGAATTCGCCACGGAAAAGAAAGTCTCGGTGGCAGCAGCGGACATTGCCGCTATCATTTCCCACAAGACAGGTATTCCAATGGGCAAGCTAAAG
>Ga0105240_10001571_pt1 | contig 38713 bp, 39 predicted proteins | sample KBSC54metaG_FD_80426 | JGI IMG/M metagenome (GOLD analysis project Ga0105240, IMG submission 80426) | Corn rhizosphere microbial communities from Kellogg Biological Station, Michigan, USA - KBS C5-4 metaG | ecosystem: Host-associated > Plants > Roots > Rhizosphere > Soil | place: Michigan, USA... | reverse complement strand
TTCGATGTCGCGCATGGCGGGATCCAGAAAACGCCCTTCATGTAAATAGGTGCCGTAGGTTTCGCCCATTTGTGCGCATAACTGCATTTGCATTTTTGTTAAAACAAATTTTTCCAATTCGCGATGCGCGGGAATTAAAATCGCGGGCGCGGGCGCTTCAAAGGCCACGCGGCCTTTGATATTCATCACGGTTGTACCCAAATGCATGCCGCGGCCAATGCCATGCCGGGCGCCGATTTCGGTGATGGTTTCGATCAGCGCCACGCCGTCCATTTTTTTATTATTCAGGGCAATGGGAATCCCGGCTTCAAAACCGATGATGATTTCTTCGGGCGCATCCGGCGTATCAACGATTTTTTTTGTCAGGACATAGGCATCATCAGGTAATGGCTGCCAGCCGTCATGAGTCTCCGCGCCGCCGATGGAAATGCCCCACAGGCCGCGGTTGATGGAATAGGCGGTGGTTTTATTCGGCACGCTATGTCCGCGTTCCGTTAGATATTTTGTGCTAACGTCCCGTTGAATATTGCCATCGCGGATCGGGGTAATCAGCTCCACATCCGGCGCTAGCACGCGCACGGCGACATCAAAACGTAATTGATCGTTGCCCGCGCCGGTCGAGCCATGTGCGACCGCCACGACATCTTCGACGCGCGCGATGCGTGCGATTTCGATGGCTTGCACCACGCGCTCCGCACCGACGCATAGCGGATAAACGCCGCCGCGCAACACATTGCCGCGGATTAGATTGACCAAGACGGTATCAAAAAACTTTTTACGACCGTCATACGTAATGTGTTTGCTTGCGCCTAGTTCGCGCGCGCGCGCGGAAATTTTGTCGCCTTCGCCGGGTTCAAACGTGCCGGTGTCTACGGTGCAAGTGATCACTTCGTATCCCTGGTCCGCCAACCACAACGTGCAAAAAGATGTGTCCAATCCGCCGGAAAAGGCCAGCAGACAACGCGGTTTTGTTTGTTTCATTTTTTTGGTCTCGTTTTTTTTGCGACTTCAAGAATAAAATTGTTTTGCGCCTTTGCATCCACTCCCGGGGCGACCAAGTAATATTGATGCGTGCCTGCCGCGCGTCGTGCATTAAAAACTTCGCGGCGAACATGATGATCGCAGGAGATCTGTTCCGGTGTGCGGTGCGCGCGAAAAATTTCCGTCTCGCCGCGCGCGATTTTTTGTAGGTCTTTTTCGCTCGGAATAGTCAGGCGGTAATAGAGTGTTTTATGCGCTAGGCTATGAAGCGGTACAGAAAAGTTCAAAATCTCCAGCGCGCCGAAACGCGTGTGAATGCGGAAACTTTGGTTATCAAACTGGCCGATGCCGATCTGATATTTTATACCCATTTTGCGATAAGCTGACAGCATGGCGGCCTTGGCGATTACGCCTAGGCCCGGCACCAAGGAATATAAAGAATAGGCGATGACGGTTTTATCCTCGGTAGCGGGAATAGCGCAGGATTCTGCCAGAGGGATAATTTCATCATCTGCCAGAGGGGCTTGTAAATTTTCGCCCTGCGTACCCGATGGCGGTTGCATCGTCGACAAATTATCATCGATTAATGCCCGCAATTTTGGCGGCAATAATTTGGCTGGCCCCATGACACCGAAATAACCGCCGGGCATCAAGCCACAATCCACCATCACCCAAAAGGGCATGCCCATATGGCTGCCATAAACGGCGCCATTCGCGGCATTTAAAATATAGGCAAAACGGCGATTAATGGGATCATCTGAATTCAGCCAAGTCACGGGTTGGCCCAGAGCAGTCTTTGGCCAATAAGATTCATTCCGTGCGCTGCTGAGGATAAATAGGCGCAGACTGTTTTCATTAAATTTATCAAAAGCGATTTTGGTCACGACAGCCCCAAAACATCCTGCATGGAATAAAGGCCGGGTGGCTGGTTGGCGACCCAACGTGCAGCATGGAGCGCACCGCGAGCGAAGATCATGCGGTTGCTGGCGCGGTGCGTGAGTTCCAAGCGTTCCTGAGGGCCAAAGAAAAATACCGTATGTTCGCCCGCCACATCACCGCCGCGCGCGACGGAAAAACCGATCGCGCCTTTTTCGCGTGTGCCGGTATGGCCGTGGCGCGCCGGCACCATCACATCATCCAAATTCTGGTCGCGGCCTGCTGCACCAGCACGGCCGAGCAGCAATGCTGTGCCTGATGGCGCATCAATTTTCGCACCGTGATGGGTTTCAAAAATTTCCAGGTCAAATAATTCAGGCGACAGGGCGGCGGCCGCGCGTTCGACCAGGGTCGCCAAAACATTCACCCCCAAAGAATAATTGCCGCTGTAAACCACGGCAATTTTTTTCGCCGCTTCGCGCAGCGCGGATTCTTGTTCCGCATTCAGGCCGGTAGTGCCGACGACCAATGCAACACCCAATTCGATTGCCGTTTTTGTTAAGGCGACCGTTGCGGTGGGGGCGCTGAAATCCACGGCGACTTGTGCGCCCGTCAGGCCTGCAATGATGTCAGACGTGATGGTGCAATCCGCCACGATATTGCCAATTGCGTCGCTATCGGTACGTTCAAGTAATCCAACCAAAGACAAATCCTTGGAATCCGCTGCCAGCAACGCCAATGTTTGCCCCATGCGCCCCTCGGCGCCGTTAATCGCGATATTGATCATGGCACTATTCTGCCACCGAGGCGGTAGCGCTGCAATCCTGTAAAATTGACGCGAAAAAAATTTCCTTTTCCTTGATTTTATATGGTGTGCACGCTAGGTTACGCGCATTCACTCACGCAAAACATACCGGAGCGCAATATGTTAACCATCGGCGATCAATTTCCATCATTTAATCTAAAGGGTGTGGTTTCAACCGACCCTAAAACCGCGTTTAAGGATTTCACGGATGCCTCTGCCAATGGCCAGTGGCAGGTGCTGTTTTTCTGGCCGAAAGATTTTACATTCGTTTGCCCCACCGAAATTGCGGCTTTTGGCAAATTGAACCGCGAATTTAATGACCGCGATACGGTTCTGTATGGGGTTTCCACGGACAGCGAATTTGTGCATCTGGCCTGGCGTCAAAATCATGAAGATCTGAAAAATCTGCCGATGCCGATGCTGGCGGATATTAAACGCGAATTGTCCAATGCGCTGGGCATCCTGGATAAAAACGAAGGCGTTGCGATGCGCGCGACCTTTATCGTCGATCCGCAAGGGATTATCCGGTTTGTATCGGTGAATGATTTATCCGTTGGCCGCAACCCGCATGAAGTACTGCGCGTCCTGGATGCTTTGCAGTCCGATGAGTTGTGCCCCTGTAACTGGCAAAAGGGCGAAGATCATATCAAAATTGCGGCGTAGGGCATGTCGATGAATTTGGAACAATTGCGCGATGTACTGCCTGATTATGCCAAGGATTTACGCCTGAATCTTGGGTCTGTGCTGGGTGAAATCCCCGGCATGACGGCGTCGCAGCAATGGGGAACGGCGCTGGCAGTGGCGATTGCAACGCGTAATGCACAGGTGCAACAGGCGATTGCGGCGGAGGCTGCAACGCGCCTGAGCGCCGAAGAACAAAACGCGGCGCGCATTGCCGCCGCAATCATGGCGATGAATAATATTTATTATCGTTCGCTGCATTTGCTGGAAAATGAAAACTATCTGAAATCACCCGCAGGCTTGCGCATGAACGCGATGGCGCAGCATCAGGCCTCAAAGGTGGATTTTGAATTATGGGCACTGGCGGTATCCGCGGTGAACGGATGCGGCATGTGCATCCAATCACACCAAAAGAAACTGGTAAGTGAAGGTGTGTCGGATGATGTTATTCGGATGGCTTTCCGTATCGCAGCCGTGCTTCAGGCTGTCGCTGTGACGCTGGAGGCAGAGGCTGCCATTTCATCTGGTGCGACTCTCACGCGCGCAGCATAAAGGGCAGATGCCCAAACTTGTTTTCCTGGTTGCCGAAGATTTCGGATTTTTGTCGCATCGTCTGCCGATGGCACGTGCGGCACAGGCGGCTGCATTTGATGTATCCGTTATCACGCGCATCAATGATGCTGCTACGCGCGCGGCGATTGAGGCAGATGGCTTTAAAGTTTATCCCATCCAGTGGCAGCGGCGCAGCATTAACCCCTTTGTCGCATTGCGCGAAATCAGCATAATTAAAAACTATTACCGGGAAATTCAGCCGGATATTGTCCATCATGTCGCGCTGAAACCGATTATTTGGGGCACGCTCGCGGCGTATGGGGCGGCGGTGAAACGGGTTGTGAATGCGCCGGTTGGCCTGGGTTATATTTTCACGTCACGTGATTTCATGGCGCGCGCACTGCGGTCGATTGTCGCGCCGCTGTTGCGTTTCACACTCCGCCATCCGCGCGTGCGCGTTATTATTCAAAACAGCGATGATTGGAAAATTTTGGCGCAGGTCGGAATGATTCAGCATGACCGCTCCGTCCTCATTCGCGGCTCAGGCGTTGAATTGGAAAAATATCATATTGCGCCGGAACCGGATGGGCTGATCACTATTGGAATTGCCGCGCGCATGCTGCACGACAAGGGTATTATGCCATTAGTAGAAGCACAGCAGATGTTACAGCGTGAAGGCATAGATGTGCGGTTGTTCCTCGCGGGCACGCCGGATTCAGAAAACCGCGCAACTTTAACCGATGAAGAAATGCAAAACATTTCTGCTTTGCCGGGTGTGACGGCATTGGGACAGGTGAAAGACATCCGTACCCTTTGGGAACAATGCCATATCGCCGTGCTGCCGTCGCGGCGTGAAGGTCTGCCGAAAGCATTACTTGAAGCAGCGGCAATGGGGCGTCCATTAATTGCCACCGATGTGCCCGGCTGCCGTGAAATTTGCCATGATGGCGTGAATGGCATTTTGGTGCCGGTGGACGATGTGTCCGCGCTGGCAACCGCGATTAAAACCTTGGCGATGGATCCAAACCTGCGAGCGCGTTACGGCGCTGCATCACGGCAGATGGTGGAAACTGACCTTTCCGCCGCGGCGGTGGGGGCAGAGCTGCTTAAGCTTTACAGGCAAATAATGACTGAAAAACAGAAGAATTGAAAATTTTTATCTGTTCTTAACCCTTACTACTCATTTCATAAAACTTTCATACACAAATTCAACGACTTATGATAATCTGAATCATGGCATTTTAGCCAAATTTTACATTAATTTTCGGCCAATTACGGCCCAAATTCATGAAATATTAATCACCTGAATGGTACCATCAGAGGATAACTGATGGGAGCGGGTGGCTCATGCCGATGACTGCTTATACGACAGATTTTGATCCGGAACCTTATGCCGGGACTGAGGTCGGCGCCCGTGACTGGAAAGGCGATCCGGTTGCTAGCGTGGATCAGGATGCCTGGATTACTACTAGCTTGGGTGGCGGGTACGACAGCATACGCATGGGATTGCAGTATAAAGTCGGTGAACTGACAGAACTAGAAATTAGAAATGTACCCAAAACCGAGCGCGTGAATGAAGACCGCGCTTGCATGCAAGCGGCAGATGAAGCGCTAAACTTTATGCAACAAAAGATTAAAGAAGTGCCGCAACCAAAATGGGTTAATGATAGCGCAGCTTTTGGCAAGAACATGGCAGCTATTTTCAATCAAGCGGCGGCGGAACACCAAATTCCACAAAGTAAAATGAATAATGCGCTCGATACGTATGATTTACGGCCTGCCAGCAAAAATGATGTAGCAGGTAAAATTCAAGCCGTCGAAAGCCAGATCCGGCAAATGGACCAGTTGGTGCAAAACATCGATGAAAAGTTCAACATCATTGAAAAAACCGCCATATCGCCGGACGATAAATTGAACCTATCCCGTATGCTGGGATTGGGTAGCGGCGTAACCCACAGCAGCATGTCCATTGATGCAATCTACGCTGTGGATCCTGGCCGTTTTGAGCCCAAAGACGGTGAAGGGCGACCCACGAAATATGATCCGCGGAATTTAATCCATGTGTTGCAGGCGGTGGAGCATTTTCTGGAAAATCCAGCGCGCGGTTTGGCGGAGGGTATGAGCCTCTATGGGCCTAATGCAATTAAGGAACTGCGCGAAGTTTTATCTGATGCGCTGAAAAAACCAGAGCCCGGCATGCGTGGTCCCGAAGGCGTTCTTGCCCGCGATCCGAACGGCGCTTTTGCGCCGCCCAGGAATTCGGATAACGGGGATCCCTATGATCCAAATAATCCTAATAATAGACGTAAGGCTCCCGGTTTTGCGCTTGGCGCACCCGGCACTTAATAATCTGGATAATTTTTACCAAGTGTCATGAAACTGTCATCATGGGACGGTTAAACTATGATGTAAGAATAGAAGGATTGCCGCGATGGAAAATGAAGAACTGCCCGCAGGTTATGGTGGCGTAAATCTAAAGGAAGTTGATGGTGGTGCGCGCGCTGATCTTGCCCAATTTGCCCAAGATATCCGCGCGGCTCTAAAAGATGCACCAGCGACGGCTGGGCAAAAATCCGAGGTTAGGGCAGCATTGCGAGAAGTTATGCGTGAGGCGGGGCCAAAGGATGGCGCCCATTCCAGCCAAGCCAAAGATGCAGCAGTCATCCACGCTGATGAAAGTAAAAAGAACAGATTAACCGCAATGCAAACTGCTGGCATGGTTGCCGGTGTTGCAGGTGCATTAACTGGCAATAAAACCTTATCAGCGGCAGCGGAATTACTGACCGATGCGGATCAAAAACCAAGTTCGTTACAGAGATTGAAGAAGGCGGCGCAGGCTGCGAATATTAAGACCGTCGGCAAAAAAGGCGCATCACTTGATGAGGCGTTTGCGAATTCGCAAAAAAGTTTGGACACGCTCAAAGCTGTACGCAGCATGCGTCAGAATGGTTTTAATGGCGATACAATTTACGGCACGACTGCACAATTGGGTTCCGGCAAGGATGGCGCACAAGCCTTTGTGCGTGAATGCGCGGATCGATTGGCGAAACAGCGCAGTGGGAGTAATTCTGAGGACAAATTAGAGTTTCTTCAGCGGCCGAAACCGGTGACGCAGGAAAGACGTGAGGCAGCAGAGATTAGCGGGCAACGGATTGGTAACGCTGTTTACGGCCAGCAAGATGCGCAATTGAAGGCCGCGGCGAAAGTCGAAGAACGCGCTGAAATCGGCAGCGCAGCAACCGCAGCGCGCGAAGGAAGAGTTGATCTTTTAATGAAGCCTCGCGTTTCCGCACATATGAAACCAAAGGGCGCAGAGAATGTGTTTAAGGAGATTACGCAGGCTGCAACGGCAATGAATAAGGCTGCCGCTGCAGACAGCCCATCCGGTGAACCTGATAAAAAAGTTGTGGCTGCGCCAGTTGTAGCCGCACCGATGCCAGCCATGCCGGTTAATATTCCAACAGCGCAAGACCTTGCCCGCCGTATCGCAGCGCAGCAACAGCGGCAACGGCAGTTGAGACAACTAACAGCCTTGGGTCTGAGTATGACACCTCCATCTCCAGGACAAGCGGCTGCTTATGGTCCGGCACCTGGTGGAAATTAATTTCAGCTTCTAAAATTCATCCGCATAAAAGGTGAAATGCGCGTCGCCTAGGGCCTCGCGGACGGAAACGGTCACGCGCTGGAGGCGGCCCTCAATATCCCGCTGCCAAAAAGCGATAAAGCGGTTCAGCATCGGAAAGCGCGGCGCCAGATCGTAATCCTGCCAGATATAGGTTTGCAGCACGCGCGGATAATCGGGCAGGGCATAGATGATTTCGGCGGTGGTGAGATGATGGCCGTCCAATTGCAATTTCAGATCGTCATCCCCGCGAAAGCGGGAATCCAGATCGGAAGAAGGAGTCCAAAGTTCCATCGTACTGACAATCCTTTTTTAGGTCTCTCATTCCAGCATGACAGAAAATTGTTAAGACTTTTTGAATTTATAGATTATGTAATTTCAGGGGGTTTTGCTGCAAAAGCCGCCCGAGGCTTGAGTGCCAAATGTAGGCCGTATGATGCAGATAAAGTGTTTTGAACGGCTTTGATACAAGCATCACCAAACTCTTTGCGGCTGAACCGAAGATCATCTTCAGTGTTTTGTATTAAATCTCCCAGCGTTTTAATGCCTATATCCCTTAGAACGGTTTGAATTCTAGAATTGATTTTATTGCTTTCAGAAAATCGTACCGCCGTTACGAGTAAATTTAGGATTTTGTTCGGTGCGGTAACTACAACAACGCTAGGAATGGTTGGATCGGCGGGTTCCACTAAACCAGTTTCCATTGCGCCTACCACAATGGCAGCCCTGCCATATTCCAGAATTAAATTGCCTAAAACAACGCGGATTGCTTCCTGATCATCTCTGGTAATGATACGAGGGCTTGCGCCCGTTTGTGCAACACGAGGAACGATATCTAATGAGGGCTTATTATCTAAGTTTTCCGCTTCGGATTGCTGTCCCCGCGTCTCATATAAAAAGCAATCGTCTGACATTCATATCTTTCCTTTTTAATTTTATTGAAAATAGCACAATCATTCATGAAACTAAAAGAAATTTTCTGCAATAAATCCCTTGCAATCCGGGCCGCTTGGGCCTATTTAGCACTCACCCGGCCCGAGTGCTAGTAATGCTAGAAACCCGTGGAAAACCGGTCTAATTAACCCTTATGGAGGCAATATGACAAGCACAAGCATACGTCCCCTGCATGACCGCGTACTCGTACAGCGTGTTGAACAGGAAGAAATGACCAAAGGCGGGATCATCATCCCCGGCACGGCACAGGAAAAACCGATGGAAGGCCTCGTGATCGCGACCGGCACCGGCACGCGCGATGACAGCGGCAAAGTGCATCCGTTGGATGTCAAAGAAGGCGACCGCATTCTGTTCGGCAAATGGTCGGGCACGGAAGTGAAAATCGACGGTCAAGATTACATTGTGATGAAGGAAAGCGACATCATGGGCGTGATCACCGGTAAAAAAGCAGCGAAAAAAGCTGCGTAACGAATTTGGAGAAAACACACAATGGCTGCTAAACAAATTGTATACGGAAGCGACGCGCGCGAGCGCTTAGTAATTGGTCTGAACAAGGCCGCAAATACCGTAAAAGTTACACTGGGCCCCAAGGGTAAAATCGTGGCTTTGGCGAAATCATTCGGTTCCGCGAAGATGACCAAGGACGGTGTATCGGTTGCGAAAGAAATCGAACTGGAAGACAAATTTGAAAACATGGGCGCGCAAATGATCCGCGAAGCCGCCAGCAAAACCAACGATCATGCAGGTGATGGCACCACGACGGCGACCGTCCTGACGCAATCCATCGTGAACGAAGGCAATAAACTGGTTGCAGCGGGCATGAACCCAATGGACCTGAAACGCGGCATTGATAAAGCCGTGGCTGCGGTAGTTGAAGACCTGAAAAAACGTGCGAAACCGCTGACAACCAATGAAGAAATTGAGCGCGTGGCGTTTATTTCCGCGAACGGCGATTCCGACATTGCAAAAAAAATGGCGGAAGCCATGAAAAGAACCGGTAAAAATGGTGTGATCACAGTCGAAGAAGGCAAATCCAACGAAACCGAATTGGATATTGTTGAAGGCATGCAGTTCGACCGCGGTTATGTATCGCCGTACTTTATCACCAATGCAGAAAAAATGATCTGCGAAATGGACAAGCCATATATTCTGTTGCATGAGAAAAAACTGTCCGGCCTGCAGGCATTATTGCCAGTGCTGGAACAGGTTGTGCAATCGGGCCGTCCGCTCGTGATTGTTGCGGAAGACATTGAAGGCGAAGCGCTGGCGACTTTGGTTGTCAATAAATTGCGCGGCGGCTTGAAAGTCGCGGCCGTAAAAGCGCCTGGTTTTGGTGATCGCCGCAAAGCGATGCTGGAAGACATGGCGATGCTGACGGGTGGTCAGGTGATTTCCGATGATCTGGGAATCAAACTGGAAAACGTGACGCTGGCGATGCTGGGCTCTGCGAAAAAAATCCGCATTACCAAAGATGACACTACGATCGTCGACGGTGCGGGCAAAGCGGAAGACATCAAAGGCCGCTGCGCGCAAATCAAAGCGCAAATCGAAGAAACCACGTCGGACTACGACAAGGAAAAACTGCAAGAGCGCCTAGCGAAATTGTCGGGCGGCGTTGCGGTAATCCGTGTTGGCGGCGCGACCGAAGTTGAAGTGAAAGAGCGCAAAGACCGCGTGGAAGATGCAATGCATGCGACGCGTGCGGCCGTGGAAGAAGGCATTATTGCGGGCGGCGGTGTTGCACTTTTGTACGCAACGAATGCGATCGCGAAACTGAAAGCATCGAACGATGATGAGCGCGCTGGCGTTGAAATCATCCGCCGTGCATTGCAGGCGCCAATCCGCCAGATCATTGCGAACGCTAGCGAAGATTCTTCGTTGATCGTGGGCAAACTGCTGGAGCAAACGGACACCAACCATGGTTACGATGCGCAAGACAGTAAATTCGTCGACATGGTGAAAAGCGGCATCATCGATCCGGTGAAAGTTGTGCGTGTTGCCTTGCAAGACGCGGCATCTGTGGCCGGCCAAGTCATTACGACCGAAGCTCTGGTTGCGGATATGCCAGAAAAGAAATCATCCTCTGGTGGTGCTGGCGGAGCCGGCGGCATGGGAGGCATGGGCGGAATGGGTGATATGGACTTCTAGTCCACCGCCATCGGCGGTGGGCGCAGCCCCGGCGTAGCTTTAGCGAAGCCGGGTTGGTTCCTCCTCCGAATAGTTGTCCAATCATCCTACGGTCGGAGAGAAATCTCCGGCCGTTTTTTGTTTGCTTTTAGTTCTAAAATTTTGCTAACCATAACGAATACACTGTTAAGGATTTAATCATGCAGAGAGATGCCGTACTTTTATCCCGATCCGATTATCCTTGGGAATGCGTGGGTGCCGAAAATTGGCGTGCATTTAATATTTGGTTGCAGCAACGCAAAAGCACTATAGAGCGGTTGATGCCTGAAGGTTGGAAAGATGACAATGCGCGACCTGAAAGAGCATTAGCAGTTTTAAATTCTCTGTTTCCTATTATGGAATCGGTTTTGTCAGACATGAATCTATTTGCGCATATCGAGGCTGCTTATGATGTGGCAGGTATAGATGTCATATATTCTCCAGGAAGACCAATAGATTCATTTTTTTGGTCAGATAAGGCATTTTGTTTAAAAGGGAAAGCCCTGATTTTAGATGGTAAAAAAAATGATGATGGTACGGATGAAGGCGATATTAGTGTTTATGATTTTGAAGAAAGATTTAAAGCAAGATTCCCCTTTTTTCCAATCAAGCGATTAACAGAATTAACCCAAAAAGCCTCTAGTGATTTAAATATTCTTCTAGAAGGCGGTAATTTCGTTTACGATCCATTCAACGATAAGATTTTTCTAGGTATTCCAGTAATAGGTTCTCGCGAATCCGTTCAAAGTATGGCCTCAAGGGCTGTTAGAGTTGGGCACATAATCGCGAACTATTTTAATACAGAAGTTGAGTTAATTTATTTTAAGGTTCCAGTTGGAATGGATATATCCTCTGACGATTTGCAGGCGTTGAACAAACTATCTGGGAAGGCATTGGAATTACGTCTTGCGGAATTAGAGAGCATAATAGAGGAAGATGTTGGAAAAAATGGATCTCCAGCCCATTTGGACCAATGCTTAGTTGCATCTTCCAAAGATCAAATCCATTTTTCGAATTTTGTCGAGCCGGCCAGTGTTAAAAAATGCAGGAATATGGGCTTTCTTGCCAAAGAAGTTAATGTAGAGGCAAGTGTTAATACTTTAAATATTGCGCATCTGACGCCACAAGTTTCAATTACAACAATACCCAACCCAGTGCTGGAGCAGGATTATGTAGCGGCGGGCAGAATTCTACACGTATTGCCTTCTACGATGGATGCATATTCAGGCGGAGCGCATTGTTTGGTAAATCGTACGGGCTTTGAAAACTTTTGGGATGATACGCCTAGGTTTGAATCAGCGGGAGCTTTTGCCGAAGCTATAAAAAATAGAGTGCCCCAATATCTATTGAGGCGTCAACGGGCAGCTGTCGCCTCATTTTGTGCTATTCTTTATCTAGGAGAAAGAAGGGCCAGCCCGGTTCCAGCACAGCATACGCTAAAATGATTGTCGTGGTTGATTGCCATTGGCTGTTTTTTATTTTCTTTTGCTATCGTATGCATGATAATATTTGGGTAGTATAAAACATGAAACTAACACCTGACATCTTGCTTGCTGCATATGCCCAGGGGATTTTTCCTATGGCGCCTGCGCGCGGCAGCGATGAAATCAAATGGTACGCGCCGGATCCGCGCGCTGTTTTAAAACTGGATGAATTTCATGCGCCGAGCAGGCTCATGCGGTCCTATCGCCGTCCAACCTATAATCTGACTGTGGATAAAGATTTTCCTGCTGCCATTCGTGCCTGCGCGGATGTGCGCGATGATACCTGGCTGAATGATGAATTGATGGGGCTTTATATTGAACTGCACCGCCTGGGTCACGCCCATAGCGTGGAGGCGTGGCAGGACGACCAGTTGGCGGGTGGCCTGTACGGCGTAGCCGTACCCAATATAGCTCATGGTGTTGCTGTGCCTGGCAGGTCGATTTTCTGTGGCGAGAGCATGTTTTCCTATGCGCGTGACGCGTCAAAGTTGTGCCTGGTCCACCTGGTGGAATGGCTGCGCGGACATGGTTTTACCCATCTGGACGCCCAATTCCAAACCGGCCACCTGGCGCAATTCAACTTTAAGGAGATTTCGCAAGTGCGGTATGAGGAATTATTGCGCCTGTCTGTCACATAAAATTTTATTTGCTATTTGGATATCAAAAGTACTAGTCTGGCACATGTTTTGTTTAAACGCGGGGAAATAGATTATGAATATTTTAGCATTTGCAAGCGGCGGGCCTGCCCCTGGTGTCGGTTATGAGATTTTAGAGCTTGCGCGATTAGCCCATGACCAGGGTCATACGGTTTTCCTTTCTTTGGATAGTTTTGACGGTATTGTTTCTGGAAAAGGTATTATCGCTCTTATTCCAGGATCTGAAAATTTTAAACATTATGAAAAATACCCTGGCGGTTTTTGTGGCAGAACTGCCAATGGCAGTTTCCTAAAAGAAATCGACTATCAAGCTGCTGCGGCACATATGGCTGCATTGGAAATTGATGCCATAGCCCCTATTGGGGGTGATGGAAGCATGATTCATAATAGCCGTTTCATAGAAAAAACCGGATTTCAAGGTCGCACTGCTACTGCAGATAAATCTATTGATAACGATAACTCAGGTAGCACTGACTGTATTGGTGCTTTTGATTCAGCCTGTGGAAATGCAGAAGAACTCGTGGATATTGTAGAAGCAGCGATAGAGGGCAGAAGAGTTATTATTGCCGAGGTAATGGGGCGGCTTAATCCATATCTTGCATTGCATACTGCAATCGAAGCAGAAAAACTTTTCCGGCAGAAGCATGGGGAAGTTCATTTAGCAGGCTCTCAAGCCGTTGCCATGATGTTAGGCGCTGTTAAATTTAAAAGAGATTCAGTTGTTACAGGTTTGGGTTATGCTTATAACCGCCCGCAACCGCCATTTGAAAAAACAAAAGGCGCAGTCATTGTTGTTAGTGAAGGCGTTCAAGATTTTGATGGGAAGAAACGGTTCTTTAAGAAGAACGAGGGTGATGAAACGCCTATCACAAAAGATGGCGCGTTATTTATTCTAAATCGCTTGAAAAGAATGCGCTCACAGGCTGCTCAATCAGCCGGGCTTGAACGCATAAAACCGCTTTTGCGAACCAATATATTATCGCATGGTCAACAAACACGTGATTTGACCCCAGATGGCATTGCATTGGTGCAAAGATATGCTGCCATGCAACTTTATGCACTGACTACGCCCGATCTGGCGCCTGACCTAAAGCATTGTGTTGTATGTAATCATCACGGGAATATTCGGCTATTGCCGCTTTCACAAGTGATAGCAACGCCGCATATTTTCGATCCGCAAGGAACCTTATGCAAAGAAGCGAGGGATCTTGGTATTCTTTTGGGTGATGAACGACCAAGTGATATTAAAAAACGCGCCCAATTGGAAAAACGATTAGCCGAACAAGAAAGACGGCCAGGTGGCAGATTTGAACAAATCAACCTAATTCCTTAATTATTTCGGATCGCCACACCCCACCACCCAGACGTCGTAAACCGGGTGTTCCAGCGCGGATAGGGATGGGGAAGATGAAAACATCCAGCCGCTGAAACGCGGCACCAGCGGTTCGCCTGGTTTTTGCTCAACAATTTGCAAAAAGGCCGCGGCATCGGCGGGCTCAAGCGGCGGCCGCGCGCGGCAGGCCCGCACTGCAACCGTCATGGCGCCGAAATTGAATTGCTGCCCCACTGGAATTTCAAACGTTCGCGTGCGTGCTGTGACTTTATCCAACGCGCGTAAAATCACACTGGGGTGATCCTCATAGGTCGGCGGCGTTTCCGGTACGGTAGGAAGTTCCGCATTATCACCTTGCGCTACAATACCGGGAATGGTCTGCGGCACATTCGGATTATTATTTGGCGCAGGCACAGTTGCATTTGAGTTTTGCGCATCGGTTGGTTTTTTTTGAAATTGTTTGATGACGTCTTCGACGACATCAGGGTTATCATTGTCCGTATCTTGTGCATGCACAAATCTAGTATTCAGAAATACCAAACCGGATATCAAGCAAAAAAAAACAAAATTATTCACTGCTGCCTGCGGGCTTTGACGTGGTTGGCATTGTGGGCGCGGGCGCATTGACGGGTGTAACTGCCGGCGTGCTATCCGCCGGTTTATCGCCGCCGGATTTACTCATGCTGAAAATTACCTGGCCGAGCAATTGTTCCAGCCCCGGCGGGGATTGCGTCATGGTAATCTTATCGCCGTTCTTTAGCATTTTATCATCGCCGCCTGGTTCCAATGAAATAAATTTATCGCCCAGTAAGCCGCCACTTGCGACGACTGCAGCACTATCCACAGGCAGATGCACACTATTGTCCACATTCAACGTAACCACTGCGCGGTAATTACTGTCGAGGGACATGCCCGCCACCGTGCCAGCCTTGATACCCGACACACGCACGTCTGCGCCTTCTTTTATCCCATCAATTTTCGTGAAGGTTGCTAGCAGTTGGTATCCAGACGGCCGCGCCGCGTCAGCTGTATGTAACGCGAAAACCAGAAAGACCAGTGCCGTTACCAGTACTACCGCGCCCAAAGCCGTTTCTACCACATTCCGGTTCATCTGTCCGCTCCCTGCGTTTGAATCTGGCCATATATTAATGGCATGAGGTGTCATTGTCACCTGGCAGCATTTTGCTGATAAATCTGCATTTTAAGGTGTAAAAAAAACCACGCCATTAACCGATTTTTAATGGATTGCACCGATATTTTCCTTGACCTCACGCGATCGTATGCGTTAGGGTTTTCTTCCATAACGGGAATTAAACGCGGAGTTCTCTAAAATGTATAAGATATTTTTATCAGTTCCAGTGCCTTGCTATGCACCCAAAAGTTCGGCCGGAGCCTTGAAGATAACGCATAGTAATGATGACGGCAATAATGAGGGCCCGGATCCAGTGGATGTGCATGTTGGTGCACGCCTGCGGGTCCTGCGCAAGCTCAAAAGCTTCAGTCAAGAAAAGTTGGCCCAGGCTTTAGGCCTGACATTTCAACAGGTGCAGAAATATGAGCGTGCGGATAACCGCATCGGCGCCAGCCGCCTGTATCATATTGCCGAGGCATTAGGCGTTCAAGTCGGCTATTTCTTTGAAGGATTTGGAAAGTCATCGCGTGGGCCCGTTTACGCTCTCACCGAAGATGGCGAAACAGGTGAAGACATCATGCAGCGTTCAGAAACTATAAAACTGGTGAGCTTGTATTATCAAATCAGAGATGAAGCAACGCGCAAACAAGTCATGGACATCGTCAAAACCTTTGGGAAAAAAGCCTAATCCGTTGTTTGTGTGATTTGATTGCAGTCCTTAAATTAAACTGGCAAAATCGGTTGTGATCATCCGCGATTCTTTGCTATGCCGAATGGAACTGCAACATGAGCGACGCAAAATCTGAAAAACCCGCCAAAGACAAAGGCGGCAAAGAGGTCAAAGCCAAAAAGGGCGGCAGCTTCTTGGGGTGGTTCATGCTGTTTGCGCCCATCACATTGGGATTGGGGTATTTCTATCCGCCGCTGTTTATGGTGGTGGCGCTGATGGCGCCAGGCTGGTTCGCGCTTTTGACCGATACGGGTGAAGACCGGGCGCTGTCGGTCTGTATTGGTTCCGGTACCCTGGCGGGCGCAATGTTTTCTGTGTCAGGTTTGCTGATGACGCCGCCAGCTTTCCCAAGCGCTATGCTGTTGCTGCAACAACCGCAAAACTGGCTGCTGCCACTGGCTGGGTCGGCGGCAGGCGCGGTGATTTTTTATCTGGTGCCCACGATGGTGATTGAAAGTGTTTATATGCGCAACGTGGCGCACAAAAAATCCCTGGAAGACATACAGAAAAAGCTGATTGAGGATTGGGGCCCGGATGTGCGGCGGTAAATGGGCTAAGATATATTTTGACTTAAAAGTACTGATTATAGTAAGGATCATATCTCCTAATTTATGGAGTTAAACGATGACTTATATAAAATCTGTTAGTTTCCAATGTTCTGGACTGCGTGAGCGAAAGTCGGTAATCCGGTCAGGAAAACATTTAGCCATAATGACGATTGGCAATGCCTTGGGTGCTCAAGGAATTTCCCTTCATACTATTCAAAAGGTACGTTTTGGAAATAAATCGCCCAGATCTATTTTTCGCAGGTATGGCTACCTAATTGGAAAAGGCGAAACCCTTTGTTACGAAGCTACCCCTAAGGAAGAATTTAGGAATTTAGAACAGATCAAGAAAAAATACGGAAAATGTCGTCCACGGCGTTATCTTAAAATCGAACTCTAACTCCGTATCAACTTCTCCACCTTCTCATAGGCCTTCGCCTCAATCTGCCGCACGCGTTCGCGCGAAACTGCAAAACGTCCAGCCAATTCTTCGAGTGTCGTGGGTGTATCCTGCAAACGGCGCGCGGTGAAAATCTCGCGCTCACGCGGCGATAGTTGTCCCATCGCGTTATTTAACATTACCATGCGGCTGTCCTGTTCGTCTTCACGCAGCAGGTTTTGTTCGGCGCTAGCATGTTCGTCCACAATGGTTTCAATCCATTCCGCCTCGCCGTCCAGGGTCATCGGCGTATTTAACGACGTGTCATGCGATCCGATACGCGCGTCCATGTCCATCACTTCACGCGCCGTCACATTCATGCGCGCGGCGATTTCATCTGCCTGTGCAGGTGACAGGTTTTCTTGTAGCGCGCGGATCGTCGCCTTCACCTTTTTCAAACCGAAAAATAGTTTTTTTTGTGCTGCCGTCGTGCCGATTTTCACCAGCGACCAGGAGCGCAGCACGAATTCCTGGATGGCGGCCTTGATCCACCATATGGCATAGGTCGACAGGCGGAACCCACGTTCGGGGTCAAATTTCCGCACCGCCGTCATCAGGCCGATATTGCCCTCGGCGATCAGGTCGCCCACGGCCAGACCGTAACCGCGGTAACCGAATGCCACCTTGGCCACTAAACGCAGGTGCGAGGTAATGAGGCTGTGCGCGGCAGCGCGGTCGCCCGTATCCACCAGGCGGCGGGCCAGCATGTATTCTTCATCCGCCGACAGCATCGGAAAACGTTGAATCTGCGCCAAATATTGCGTCAGACTGGATTCCGAATTGGCGTGGATCGCGGGTAGAGCAAGGCTACGTGTGGACATATTTGGGTCTCCAATTAGGGCTTAAGATACTTTGGTATTCGCCAAACCCTGAATAAAAGTTACAGATATTTGGCTATTTGGCAGTCTTGTGCCTAGAGTGCTAATTTATAATAGCTAATGAAAAAAGTCAAGTTTTTAAGAATAATATCCTGATAAATTCCTGATTGCATTTTTAATGACTTTGTTGCTCTTTCATCCGCCGCCTGGAGCCAGCTTTGCAGAAGATATTGAAAATTCTAGGATGTTGCCTTTTGGCTTTGGCGTTTTTAGCGATAGCGACAGGCATTTTAATCGCGCATGGTCTCAACCAGGCAAGTTTAGAAAAATCGCTGAGCCAGGATTTAGGCCGCCAAGTGACGATTGGCAAAGCAAATATTGATTGGCATAATGCCATTCATATGGAAATGAAGAACTTCCGCCTGGCCAATGCGGATTGGGGCAGCCAGCCGGATATGATACGCCTGGGTGTGGTTGAAGCGGATATTTCGGTCTGGCCATTATTGCGCGGTGTAATCGAATATCAAAATTTACAGGCACAGGATTTTGAAATTTTGCTTGAGCGCGATAAAAACGGCATCGGAAATTGGCGCATGGATGGCAAACTTCCCGCCAAAGATGCGCCGGTACCGCACGGCGGATTAACAGTTGTGCCAAAAAATCGTACGCAATTTCCTAACTTGCTTAATTTTACATTGCAGCATGGAAAACTATCACTGCGGGTTTCCAGTGGCAAACTTTTACACCTGACGGCTGATGACCTCAAGGCTTCCGCTGCTGATGGTGATGCGCCCATGCAGATGATTTTTAAGGGCACGTATAATGATGTAAAAACCCATATTGAGATTAAAGGCGATTCTTTTGAAAAGCTCCGAAATGACAGCATGCCTTATGGCATGAAAATTTTGATCAATACGCCGCATAATCAATTACTTTTTGATGGCACTAGCATGAATCCATTGGATATGGACGCTGCTAAGGGCGACTTGAAAATTACAACAGATAATTTTGGCGATTTGCTGGGTATTCTTGATATGCAATCACCGGCCAAAATAAATTTTGAAATTGGAGGTTATTTAAACCGCAATGGCGACGATTGGGATTTATCAAGCTTGCATAGTAAGTTATCCGGCAATGAATTCGATGGACATTTGGTATTGCATGAAGGCGCGCGGGCGCAGGCTGATACCATTGCAATGGATTTAAATGCAGGTCAGGTGAATGCGAAAAAAATTTATGACAGTTTTGGGGCCACTGGATTTGTTCAATCTAATTCATTTACTGCGAAACCAGGGACCAAATTTGATGCGCGCCTGCAGGCCAGGGATATTCAATATGGACAACACCATATCTACGATTCTCAATCGCACCTGACGCTGCGGCCTGGCGATATGCGGCTGGAGATTCCAGTGGCAAAATTTTTAGATGCGAATATGAAAATTACCGGTTCCATCAGCGCCAAAGACGATAATCATTTGAATTATCATTTAAATGCGGATTTGTCGCAAGGCAAAATGGGGAAGTTAATGCAGTTCATTGACCTGAAACCAGGCAGCATTTCCGGTCTATTTAATTTATATGCAGATATCACGATGATGGGAAAAAACTGGCACGATTCCTTGCGTACTGCATATGGCCAGGCGGGATTTGTGGTTAAAAATGGCACTATCGCCCAGGATAATTTGGAAAAATTGTCGCTTGATCTGCGTAGTTTATTCCGCACAAATAACGGCCAAGTTCCGCTGAATTGTTTAGCGGCACATATAACCGTGCACAATGGCATTGGTGAAATTCTGCCATTGCTATTGGACACGCGCGGCGCGGATTTTGTCGGACAAGGCAATGTGAATTTAGCTCGACAATATTTAGATATCATCTTGCAAAGTAATCCGGATAGCACCAGCGATTTTGCGCTGGATGTGCCGCTGCGTCTTACTGGGCCTTTTTCTAATCTGCATATTGCACCAGCCTTTGGCGCAGAATTACCAAAGATGAAAGAAGCGGATTGCGCGCTTTAACTTAGGCGGCTTTCCAGCGCAGGATGGGGGTGCGGGCGGCGCGGGTTTCATCCAGCCGGCGGCGCGGCGCCAGGTGCGGCGATTGGTGGAAAAATTCAGACTCGCCGTTTTTCGCCCTGGCGGCCAGATCGCGTATTGCGGCGATAAAGGCATCCAGGGTTTCTTTGCTTTCCGTTTCCGTCGGTTCAATTAAAAATGCGCCGTGCACCACCAGCGGGAAATACATCGTCATGGGATGGAAACCGCAATCAAGCAAAGCCTTGGCGATATCAAGAGTGGAAACATTCGTGCCTTTTAAAAACCGGTCGTCGAATAGCGCTTCATGCATGCACGGGCCGGAAAACGGTGCGGACATTACATCCTGCAAACTCGCGAGGATATAATTGGCATTCAGCACCGCATCTTCGGCCACCTGGCGCAGACCGTTCGCGCCGTGGCTGAGCATATAAGCCAGGGCGCGGATAAACATGCCCATCTGGCCGTGAAATGTTTTCAAACGGCCATAAGTTTTTATGCTTTTTGCATCTCTGCTATGTTCGACTAGCGCAAAATTTTTGCCGTCATACACGACATAGGGCAGCGGCACAAAAGGCGCGAGTGCTTCGGATAGAACAATCGGGCCGCTGCCTGGCCCGCCGCCGCCGTGCGGCGTGGAAAACGTTTTATGCAAATTAATATGCATCACATCAATACCGAGATCAGCCGGGCGTACGCGCCCCACGATGGCGTTAAAGTTCGCACCATCGCAGTAAAAATACGCGCCCGCCGCGTGGACGGCCTGGGCGATTTCAAGAATATCGCGTTCAAATAGGCCGCAGGTATTCGGATTGGTCAGCATGATGGCCGCCACATCCGGCCCCAGTTTTGATTTCAGCACGGCAACATCTACACGGCCAGCCGCTGTCGCAGGAATGGATTCCACGCTATAGCCCAGCGCAGCCGCTGTCGCCGGATTGGTGCCATGCGCGGATTCCGGTACAAGGACTTTGGTGCGTTGTTCGCCGCGTGCAATCAGCGCGGATTTAATCGCAGCCATGCCCGCGAATTCACCATGCGCGCCGGCGGCGGGGGATAGCGCCACCGCTGCCATGCCAGTGAGTTTTTTCAACCAATCCGAAAGGTTGTCCATCAATTCCAGTGCACCCTGGACAGTTTGCTTGGGCTGCATGGGATGCAAGCTGGCAAAACCTGGCAGGCGCGCGAGTTTCTCATTCAACCGCGGGTTATGTTTCATCGTGCAGGAACCGAGCGGATAAAAAACCGTATCAATGCCGAAATTTTTCTGTGACAGGCGTGAATAGTGCCGCACGGCCTGGGGTTCGGATAGGTCCGGCAGACCAATTTTGTTTGGGCGGCGCAAATTGCCAAGACGCGTTGTGTGTTTTGGCGGCGCGGGCAAATCAACGCCGCAACGGCCCTCCGCTCCCTGTTCGAAAATTAATGGTGTGTCCAGATCGATCATGCGCAAACTTTCCGCAATTCGGCGGCGAAAATTTTAATATCTTCTTCCGTTGTTAGTTCCGTCGCAGCAACCAGCAATAAATTTTTTAGCGCCGCGTTATCCGGATAAAACCGGCTGACCGGCACACCCGCGAGGATAGGCAGTTTCGCAAGTTCATCCACGACGGCTGCAGCAGACTTTGGTAATTCAAGAACGAATTCATTAAAGAAATTATCATTCAATACTTTGCAACCAGGAATTTTAGCCGACGCATCCGACAAATTACAGGCCATCGCGTGATTGAGTTCGGCTAAATCCGTCAGGCCTTTTTCGCCGAGTAAACTTAGATGCATCGTAAAAGCCAACGCGCAAAGACCGGAATTGGTGCAGATATTACTGGTCGCCTTTTCGCGGCGGATGTGTTGTTCGCGCGTAGATAATGTCAAAACAAATCCGCGCCGCCCATCCGCATCCACGGTTTCGCCGCACACACGACCAGGCATTTGGCGCACGTATTTTTCTTTGCAAGCAAACAGCCCGACATATGGCCCACCGAAATTCAGGCCGTTGCCGAGGCTTTGCCCCTCAGCCACCACGATATCCGCGCCCATTTCGCCCGGAGATTTCAATAGGCCTAAGGAAATAATTTCTGTGACGGCGACAATTAACAGTGTGCCATGTTTCTGGCATGTTTCCGCAAGCGCAGAAAAATCATGTAGCCGCCCAAAGAAATCCGGATTTTGCACCACAACGCATGACGTGGTTTCATCGACAGTAAAATTTTCATCGGTACGTGGGCACGGTACGGCGACTTGTAATTCAAAACCCGTTAAATCCGCCATGGTTTGAATGACTTCCAGATAATGCGGATGCAAATTTCCGGAAATCACCGCGCGCCGGCGGCGTGTGATGCGATTGGCCATTTGCACCGCTTCGGCTGCCGCGGTGGCGCCGTCGTACATCGATGCATTGGCGATTTCCATACCGGTCAACAGCGCAACCTGGGTTTGGAATTCAAACAAATATTGCAACGTGCCCTGGCTGACTTCGGGCTGGTAAGGTGTATAGGAAGTCAGAAATTCACCGCGCAGCAATAATTGATCCACACTAGCTGGAATATGGTGGTGGTATGCACCTGCGCCCAGAAATGACGGGCATGAACCGGCATGAATATTTTTTTCTGCCAGGGCGGAGATGAAACGTTCCACTTCAATTTCTGACTGGTGGTTGGGCAGGCCGTGAATATTGCCCTTTAATTGTACGGCGGCTGGAACATCGCGGAATAAATCATTCACACTGCCCGCGCCGATTTTTTTCAGCATCGCGGTGCGGTCAGATGATGTCAGCGGCAGGTAGCGCATTATTCGTGCAGACCTTTTGTGTAATCGATATAACTTTTTTCATCCATCAAAGCACCGTGTTGGGCGGTATCTGAGAATTTAATTTTAAAAAACCAACCTTGGCCCGTGGGCGCTTCATTTACCAATGCTGGGTTGCTGGAAAGTACATCATTCACGGAGGTAATTTCACCATCCATCGGCGCATAAACATCACTGGCGACTTTCGAAGATTCCACAATGGCAATTTGCTCGCCTGCCTTTACCGTACGGCCAACATCGGGTAGTTCCACATAAACGACATCACCTAGCGCGTCTTGCGCGTAAGCAGAAATGCCGCAAATGGCGGTATTGCCATCCAGGCGCGCCCATTCATGATCTTTGGTGTAACGAAGCTGGGGCATGATCAACCTTTCTTAACATAACGGTGTGGGACAAAGGGAAGAGGCACAACATATGCGAGGATCGGTTTGCCGCGCACAAGTAGAAATACCTGTGTGTCGATTTTGGCGTGATCAATATCGACATAGCCCATGCAGATTGGGCCGCCCACACTGGGGCCGAAACCGCCGCTGGTGATGATGCCAATGGGATTGGCGTGTTCATCTTGCACAATTGTTTGTTCGCGCGCGAGGGCTCGACCGTCTGGCCGGATGCCGACACGCTGCCGTGCAATACTGCCCATCGCTAATTGTTTCTGAATTTTTTCGGAACCGAGAAAGCCGCCTTCCGCGCGGCGGCGCTTGCCAAGCGCCCAAACCAATGCAGCTTCGACCGGCGAAGTTTTTTCGTCCAAATCGTGCCCATACAAACACAGGCCGGCTTCAAGGCGCAAGGAATCCCGTGCGCCGAGGCCAATGGGTTGAACCTCTTCGTATTTTAATAATTCACGCGCGAATTTTTCTGCTGTGTCATTCGGCACGGAAATTTCAAAACCATCTTCACCCGTATAACCGGAACGGCTGATGAAACATTCACCGATTCCGGGAATTTGAAATTTATCTACGGTCATAAAGGAAAGCCGCTGCGGCGCGGTGCAAAAATGCGCAAGCACATCGGCGGCTTTGGGGCCCTGTAAGGCAAGTAATGCGCGGTTGAGCAATGTCACTTTTATATTCGGTAAATGTTTCTGAATATGCGCGAGATCCATTTCACGGCCAGATGCATTAACGACAATATAAACTTGATTATCTTCGCCCATAGATCGCGTGACCATCAGATCATCAATTACACCGCCCGTTTTATTCAGCAGAAAAGAATATTTCATTTGCCCGGGCGACATATCCAAAAAATCACCCGGCATGATAGTTTCAATTTGTGTGAGGATATTTTCGCCTTCCAAAACTAATTGTCCCATGTGCGAAACGTCAAACAATCCGGCCGCAGCGCGGCAATGCAAGTGCTCTTTCAGCATACCCAGCGGATATTGCACTGGCATTTCCCATCCGGCGAAGGGCACCATTTTCGCGCCCAGCGAAACGTGAAAATTATAAAGCGGTGTATATTTCAGCGGATTGTCAGATTGCATGCTGGACTGCGCTATCGCATCCCCATTTTGGGCGCCAGCTTTTGTCCACCGCTCGTCGAACCACCGCCTGCGCGCTCATCCTCTGGCAGATCCATATTCGCACCATCTGGTACGTTGATACTGTTGATCAACGCCATCAGCATCCCCACGCGCAGATCAAATGCCTGCCACACGGGTTCCATCGGCGGTTTGTTGTTATAACCCTGCACATATTTTGCGCGTTCATCAGGCGGCATGTCCAGCAAGCGGTCCATTTCCGCGTAATGACTTTCGGCGTAAATTTTTCCCAGCGCTTCCAGAATACCGTCTTCAAACTGTACGCGCTCTTTCGGCGTAATGTCGTCGGGCAATAGGCTGTTCACCAGTTCGTGATTTTTATCGAGCAGTTTTGCCGAAATTTCGGCCATGACTTCGGCTTCAGGGCGGCCAAAGGCAAAACGCGCAATCGCGGACAAAACGGGGATCATGTGATTGATCGCGCGCACCTGGGGCAGCATGATTTCGGTGGGTGGTTGCGGTGTGGTCACACCCATAATTTCTGGTACCATCGGCGCAGCGGATTGCATGATGGGCAGTAATTCCTCAGCGCGAGCGGCGGGCATGGGCATGGCGGTGGCGCGGAAATAACTCGCCACCAGTTGCGCCATGGTTTTGGACACTTCCCAGCGGAGACCATCATAACGTGACGTTTCATCAAAGCCGAGCTGGTTCGTCACTTGCCGCGCTAAATCGCCGACGTTTTGCAGTAGCTCACCAAAGATTGCAGCGTTGTTTTCCGGCGTTTTCTCCGGACGCTCCGGATCGTCGGCATTGGGGCCGCCCGTTTCCGCAACTGCGTTTAAGATCGGCGTTGCCAGATCGCGGAAAGCTGTCAGCGTCACCATCAATTGCGCGCGGGAGAGAGTCATGACACGATAATATACAGAGCTGTAGGCCCTGTCATCCCGGGCGAGTGCAGTACTGCTAAACCCTTAGGTCTGCTTAAATTTTTTTTCTGCTTCGGAAAAAACGTTTAAAAAGATAGGGAAACTCAATAGCAGAATTAAGGGGATGCTCGAGAATGGCTGGATTTGCCAGTTGGGATCCAGTGGATAGATTGTTATTTGCAGCATAATCTTGGGGTAATAAGTTTGCCACGGCTTGCAGGGCCTTGGCCATACGCTGGCTGGCGGCGGCATTGCCCATGTAAATAACAGAATGGATGAATGGCATTTAATAACCCCCGAGATAACCAATATACAAATATTATTGTAATACTGCAAGAAATATTTCAGCATTAAGCATTAAATTTCCGTAACCATCGTTGCTGCAACCGAATCGTCAGCCGCGGCCAACGACCGTGAAAATTTCGATGATTTCTTTCTGGCTAATGCTGTGGCGAACGGGCGGATTAAATTGTTCGCACGTTAACTTTTGCGTGGTGCGATCCTGTTTGACCAAACGTTGTAACAAGGCCTGCTGGTCGTTTAATAGCAAAATAACAATATCTTGTCCGCTTTTTAATGGCTGATTAGGCAGGCAATAAAGAAGATCACCGTTTTCATAACGCGGCGCCATGCCATCACCTGCGCAATAAAAAGCAAATGCGCCATGCATCCCTTGCTGGCGCGGATGGGGAGCGACATAGCCAATTATTTCATGCGGATTTAGATGAAAGATGGTGGCTTCGTCATTATTTTTCTGCGTCCCTGCCGCGAAGATAGGAATTTCTACGCCATCACATTTTTTCCCGCTTGCGGCCTTATCCTCCAAATACATCGATGTATTTGCGCGCGCCGGAATACTCGCCATTTTACCCATTAAAAGCCATTCAGCTGTTACGCCAAGCACATCAGCGATCGCAAAAATATGTTTGCTTTGCAAAACTTTGCCCGCTTCAATCAATTGGATGACTTGCGGTACGGTGTGCGCCAGACGCGCCAATTGCGATTGGTTCAACCCTTTTTGCATGCGCGCGTTGCGGAGACGTTCTGCCAATGATTTCATTTGGTAAATTTACTTGGTTCTGCACGACTGCGCTTGTAAAATTTCTTTGTTTTATGTGTATATATTATTGTAAACTGTAGATGCGCAAATGTGATGAAATGAATTGTTCCTGTGCGCCAACTCAACAGGGTCTTTTTAATTGCTTCAAAATAAAAACTGCTATACAATTTTTACGTGAGTAATATTGAACCTTTACAGCGTCATCCGCTCCATTCCACAGCAGCTGCGCTTCAAGCTGTGTTGAATGATATTGGATCTGGTCGCAATGGCATAAAATCTCAAACTTTTAATGCTTCTGCTGAATTGCGGCCCATTGTGATTTATGGCCTGTCGGATACCAGGACTGCTTGCCAGGCAGCAGTCGAGCAAGGTGTGCGCGAGGTGACTTTTATGTCACCCACGGGCGTGGCGCATTCGCGGGGACCGCAATGGCTGAAGGAGCTATTGAATAATACCAGCGTCATGTTTTCTGAATTGGAAATCATAGGTATTTTGGATTGCGGACCCTATGAAGGCCATGTGATGAACGCGCTCCATTCCGGGATGAGGCATGTGCATTATACCGGTGAAGGCGAAGCGGCGGAAAAACTCAATTTAATTGCAGAAAAGACCGGCGCGGTCATTCATCATAGTTTTCCTGAAGTCCTGGACTTAAAAGGCGAGTCCGACGTTATGGCCGCCTGCCGGGAGTGGTTTAAAGTCAAAGACTTGCCAGGTAAGGGCAGCCTTGCTACGCAACGCGTATAGCAAACTGCAACCCTAAAGGCCTTTGCAATGAAAATCACGCGCCGCATTAAGGATATCCTTAGCCATTACGAGTCCGATAATCCGGGCACCAAGGCCAATTTAGCCCGCATTCTGGGCACCGGCCGTCTGGGCGGAACGGGGAAGATGATCATCCTGCCCGTGGATCAGGGTCTGGAACACGGCCCCGCGCGGTCATTCGCCAAAAATCCGGCGGCCTATGATCCGCATTACCACTGGCAACTCGCGATTGATGCGGAGTTGAATGCTTTTGCTTCAACGCTGGGGATGTTGGAGGCCGGGGCGGATACCTTTGCTGGGCAAATTCCGACAATTTTGAAAGTGAATAGTTCAAATTCCATGTCGCGCATGAAAGAAGATGCCGACCAGGCTGTGACGGCGACTGTAGATGACGCTCTGCGCCTCGGCTGTGCGGCGATCGGGTTCACGGTTTATCCCGGCTCCGACAATGCGTTTAATCAAATGGAGGAATTGCGCGAATTGTCCGCAGAAGCGAAGCGCGCGGGTCTGGCCGTGGTGGCCTGGTCATACGCGCGCGGCGGCGACCTATCCAAATCGGGCGAGACGGCGCTAGATATCATTTCATACGCCGCGCATGTGGTGGCGTCATTGGGCGCGCATATCATCAAGGTGAAGCTGCCGACGTCCGATCTGGAATTGGATCCCGCGAAAAAAGTTTACGAAGAACAAAAAATCGCGCGCGCCACTTTGACGGAACGCATCAAGCATGTGGTGGAGGCCTGTTACGCGGGGCGCCGTTTGGTGGTCTTTTCGGGTGGCGAGGCCAAGGATTTGGACGGGTTATACAACGAGGCGCGCGCGATCCGCGATGGCGGCGGCAATGGTTCCATCATCGGCCGCAATTGCTTCCAGCGCCCACGCGACGAGGCGCTAGCGATGCTTAGTAAAATGATTGAGATTTATCGGGGGAAGGATTAATTGCGGATGGTTTTCCTCGGTGGAACTTTTTTCTTGCTTATTTGAATTATTTTAGTGGATAATTTTCCGATCCTTAACAAGGAAGGTTGAAATGGAAAGAAAATTAGCAACGTTTAATGCAATACGTTATGATAATTCGAAAACAGGCAATCCTTTAGTTGCAGTTTTTACATATGATCTACCAGATAAAAAGGTAGGCTATGTTAGTTTATCTTTGCTTGATCTGGAGCAAGGGCAGGCTTGTGTAGAACAAGACTTTAATCTTATGTTGGAAGGATTTGATGGAGCCATAAGAACTATCACAGCTAATGTAGAGGCTTATGGTGCGGGCGAATTTGCAATCGGTGAAGCGCCAGCTATACCAAAAGAATGGCAGCGTTTAGATTGTGAGCCTTAGCATGAGCAGTCTTATGATCCCCTTCAAAAAAATGAACGGCCTGGGCAATGACTTTGTCGTCATTGATGCCCGTGTGCAGCCCTTCATGCTGACCACCGCACAGATTATCGCCATCGCAGATCGCAAACGCGGTGTGGGGTTTGACCAAATGCTAGTGATGAAACCATCGGATAAAGCAGATTTTTTTATGACGGTGATTAATGCGGACGGCACCACCGATACGGTTTGCGGTAACGGCACACGCTGTGTCGCGCGCCTATTCATGGATGAAACAGGTCGCAAGGATGCCGCGATCGAAACTATTGCGGGCGTAGTCTATGCCGAGGACCGCGGCGACCTGGTGCGCGTAAACATGGGGCAACCACGCACGGCGTGGCAGGATATGCCCATTGCCGAACCGCGCGATGTTTTAAATGTTTCTTTTCCTGAATTTGCCGAATTGCCGCCTGCGGTGGTCACCAGTATGGGTATTCCGCACACGGTCTTTTTTGTGCCGAATGCGGATACGGTCGCTGTGGATTATTTCGGGCCGAAACTGGAAACCCATCCGCTGTTCCCGCAGCGCACCAATGTGGAGTTTTGCCATTTGATCGGCGAAAATAAAATCCGCATGCGGGTATGGGAACGCGGCGCGGGCATTACGCAGGCTTGCGGTTCCGGCGCGTGTTGCGTGCTGGTGGCTGCGGTGCAGCGCGGCTTGGTGCAGGATCATGCGAAAATCGTGATGGACGGCGGCAGCCTGCACATTGAATGGCGTAAAAGTGACAATTGCGTCTATATGACTGGCCCCACACAGCTATCATTTTCTGGTGTTTTGGAGTCTGGTTTGCTAGACGTTTAGGCGTGAAAGCCGATATTGACGTCATTACCTTTGGTTGCCGATTAAACACGCATGAAAGCGAAGTCATGCGCGACCACGCGCGCGCGGCAGGGATGAATGATGCAATTATTATTAATACCTGCGCGGTGACGAGTGAGGCGGAACGACAGGCGCGCCAAACCATCCGCCGCTTGGGCCGTGAACAGCCGGATAAGAAAATCATTGTCACCGGCTGTGCCGCACAGGTAAATGCAAAACAGTTTTCTGATATGCCCGAAGTCGCACGTGTCATCGGAAATGATTTAAAATTGAAAAAGGAAACATGGGTTGCTGGGCAGGATGCAGCGCCGCGCGTTATCGTCAACGATATTTTTTCCGTGCATGAAACAGCAGGCCATTTGGTGAAAGGTTTTGTGGGGCACACACGCGCCTTTGTTCAAGTGCAAAACGGCTGCGATCACCGCTGTACCTTTTGCATTATCCCTTATGGCCGCGGCAATTCGCGCTCTATGTCGGTTGAAACGGTGATTGAACAGGTGCGCGAACTGTCAGCAGCAGGATATCAGGAAGTTGTTTTTACGGGTGTTGATATCACATCTTACGGCTCGGATTTGCTAGGCGCGCCCACGCTGGGGAAAATGCTGCGCCAAGTCATGGCCGCCGTGCCGGGACTGCCACGTGTGCGTTTGTCGTCATTGGATCCGGTCGAGATGGATGAAGATATTTGGTGGCTTTTGGAAAATGAACCGCATTTTATGCCGCATTTGCATATCTCGCTACAGGCTGGCGATGACATGATTTTAAAACGCATGAAACGCCGGCATTTACGTGCGAATGTGGTTGAGTTTTGCACGCGCGCCCGCGCGCTGCGGCCAGATGTTGTATTCGGCGCGGATATCATTGCGGGCTTTCCCACTGAAACAGATGCTATGTTTGAAAATACATTCCGGCTAGTGGAAGAATGCGACCTGACGTTTTTGCATGTTTTTCCTTTTTCGCCGCGGCCCGGCACGCCTGCTGCGCGGATGCCGATGGTGGATGCGGCGGTGCGCAAAGCGCGCGCCGCGCAATTACGCGCAGCAGGCGCACGGCAACTGAATTCCTTTTTGCAATCGCTAATGGGCAAAACACAATCCGTGCTGATTGAACAAGACGGTCTGTCCGGCCATACGCAACATTTTGCGCAAGTGAAGCTTTCTAATCCGCAAAAGGCGGGAGCGATTGTTGAGCTTGCGCCCGTCTCAATTGAAAACGATAAATTGTTAGTTGCTTAATTCAGATTTAGTTGATGCAGCAATTCAGAAAAGTTTTCCTCTATAGTTTTATGCGCTGTATCAACAATAATGTGTGGTCGATTCCACACATCATATTTTCGATTTAGAACATCTTCCCAGATTGGAAGTTTAATTCCTGTAATGTCGGCTTTGCGTTCCTCGACACGCCGCTGATGTTCTGTGGCATCTGAGCATATGACTTCGACTTCCACTGCTTTGGATAAAGATTTTTCTGCAACAGCAAGCCAGGCATTCCGCGTGATTTCTAATGGATTGACGCAATCGGCCACGACATAGATCCCATTACGCAAATTGTCTTCAGCGATACGATAGCCGACATGGTAACCGGTTGGCCCAACATCGTCTTTTAGCGGTATATCAGAACGAAGCGCCTGCTCAATCGTATCAATCCGCAGATACGTTGCGCCTAGCCGTTGTGCCAGGTTCCGGGCCAGTGCAGTTTTTCCGCTGCCCGGCAGTCCAGCAAAAATAATCAGTATTCGAATATCCGATGATTAATAATTAAAAATCTCCAAAAAGAAATTTTTCATCGACTGCCAGGAACGCTCATCCGCTTGCTTATTATAAGCAATGCCGGGAATATGATGGCTGTCTGCGGCCGGATTGGTAAAGGCGTGTTGGGCGTCGCTGTAAATATTGACTTGCCAGTTTGCATGGGCTGCGCGCATCTCGTCTTCGAAGGCATTAACTTGATCGGGCGGAACCATGGGGTCAGCGCCGCCGGTTTCAATTAAGATCTTTGGGTTTATTGAAGATGGAGCGGGGGCGCTGCCAACATCCAGTCCGCCATGAAAACTAACCAGGCCCGTCAGGTCCGCGCCTGCACGCGCCAATTCCAATGCCGCTGTACCGCCGAAACAATAACCAATCGCCGCAATCTTATCCGTCTCCACAAGTGGATTTTTTTTCAAAGCATCTAGGGCCGCCGCCATACGCGCCCGCAATTCCGCGCGGTCACCGTCTTTTAAGGGGGCGGCCAATTTACCTGCTTCGTCTGCATCTTCGGTCGTTTTGCCGTCGCCGTATAAATCCGCGACCAGCGCGATATAGCCCAATTTCGCGAGCATTTCGCCGCGCTTTTTCGTATAATCCGTTACGCCCCACCATTCCGGCGCGATGATCACGCCCGGGCGCTTGCCTGAAAACCGTGTATCATAAATGATCCAGCTTTTCGCCGTTACTGTGCCGGCCTGGTAACTAGCAGGTTGCATTTGAATAGCGGCTTCAACCGCTGTTGCGAAGGTCATGGCGATCCCCAGGGCAAAGATTGCGATAATGGATTTCATGCGGCGTTCCCTTTTTCTACTCGCCAAATTGGTGCTGAGTGCGCTAAAAAGTCAATGGGCGGAAACAGACTTGTTCAAAATTTTCAAAACTAAAGACGCAATCGAACCGGCATCCGAAAAATCAAGCGAAGGATTTCTGGGGCGCCTGCGGGATGGTTTGAAAAAGTCGTCCGACCAAATTACGGGCGGCATCACAAAAATTTTCACGACCCGTAAATTGGATCAGGCAGCGCTGGACGAATTAGAAGAATTGTTAATTATGGCGGATCTGGGGCCGGAACTGGCGGCGGAATTAACAAAAGATTTTGGCAAGGAAAAATTTGGCAAAGAAGTAACAATCGAAGAGGTGCGTAGTGCATTGGCAGAACAGATTGCTACCATATTATTACCTGTTGCCCGGCCATTAGAAATTGATGCAACAAAAAACCCGTTTGTGGTTTTGGTGGTGGGCGTGAATGGTGCCGGCAAAACCACAACCATTGGAAAATTGGCGCAGCAATACCAAATGGCAGGGCATAAAGTGATGCTTGCGGCGGGCGATACGTTCCGTGCTGCTGCGATTGAACAATTACAGGTTTGGGGTGCGCGGGCAGGCGTACCTGTAATCGCGAAATCTCAAGGAGCGGATAGTGCTGCAGTCGCGCATGAGGCCTTGACGGAGGCAAAGGCAGTAGGGGCGGATATCTTGTTAATGGACACAGCAGGACGACTGCATAACAAATCAGATCTGATGGCGGAATTGCAGAAAATCGTACGTGTTATCCGACGTCAAGATGAAAACGCACCACATGCCGTGCTGTTGGTTTTAGATGCGACAACGGGGCAAAACGCGGTCGCGCAAACAAAGACGTTCAAAGAGTTGGTTGATGTTTCAGGTCTTATCGTAACTAAACTGGATGGGACTGCCAAGGCCGGTGTTGTTGTGGCACTGGCGCGGCAATTTGGGTTGCCTATTCATGCAATTGGTGTTGGTGAAAAGGCCGAAGATCTATCTGCGTTTGATGCCAAACACTTTGCCGGATCGCTACTGCAGATTTCTGCTTGATACTGTTACAAAAGCACCCACAATTGGGGTGCTAAAAATGATAGAAATCGTAAGTTTCCTCGGCAAGGCGCAATTGTTTACGGTGAATTTTATAGTCTGGTAAAATGTTCTCGACCGCATGCCAAAATAATTTAGAATGATCAAAGTGTAGAATGTGGCATAGTTCATGTACGATCAGGTAATCAATCAATTCTAATGGCAACATCACAGCACGCCAGCTGAACATGATCCGGCCTTGTTTATCACAGCTGCCCCAACGTCTTTTGGGATCGGCAAGTTTTATGGATTGAAATTTTAAGTTCAATTGCTCAGCATAAATGTTGGCGCGGTTCATGAAGATTTTAGTTGCCATGGTTTGATACCAATTTTCAAGAATAGTTTTAATAACTATATTTTGTTTTTTGGCAGTAAGATTTTGTGGTACATATATATATAGGTTGCGCGCGGACAGCTCGCAAAATCCACTGTTTCGCAATAAAGGCGATAATTCAATTCGAATTAAATAGTCTTCGCCCATGAAACGAATAGTGTTCTTTTTGGTCGAGGTTTGGGTTTGCTTAACTTCAACTTTTTTAAGTTTATCAATAATCCAGGCAGTTTTGCTAATTGCGAAACGTTGCAAATCAGCTGTGCTGGTATGGTAAGGGGCCCTCAAAACCACTTGGCCGTTCTTATGAACGGTGATTGACAGTGATCGCTTGCGTTTCCGGCTACGCTCTAAGGTAACATCGATGGGCTGCGCCATTGTTTGAGAGTAAATCGCGATCTTTTCGATGTTCATTTGTTTCTCATATATAATATATAGGTTATATGGCGACCACCTAATTCTTAAACATTCTCTAAAAATAATTTCATGTTGATGCGAATAAAAGTAAGCTAAGATATGTAATGACATCGCAAAATTCGCATATCGCGGTAATTGGTGGCGGGCCATCAGGCCTGATGGCGGCGGAAGTTTTGGCAGCTTCGGGATATAAGGTAACCGTTTACGAACAAAAACCATCCCTGGGACGGAAATTTTTAATGGCGGGACGCGGCGGATTAAACCTGACGCATAGTGAAGATATCGATAAATTTATAACGCGCTATGGTTCGGCCGCGGATCGTCTTGCCCCAGTAATTACCGCATTTCTGCCTGCGGCATTGTGCGCGTGGTGCGAAGGGTTGGGGCAAGAAGTTTTTGTGGGCAGCAGTGGCAGGGTGTTTCCAAAAGCATTTAAAGCATCGCCATTATTGCGGGCATGGATTAACCGTCTTGAATCTTTGGGTGTGAATTTTGCCTTGGGCCAGCATTGGCAGGGCTGGGATGAAAATGACAACCTGATTTTTACAGGCGGAAATGATATTCACACGATAGTAAAGCCGATGGCGACGGTGCTTGCGCTGGGGGGTGCTTCATGGCCACGCCTGGGGTCCGATGGGGGGTGGGTTGAGGTTCTTAGTGGGCAGGGGATTTCCATCGTACCATTGCGTCCGGCGAATTGCGGTTTTGCCGTAGCGTGGTCTGATATTTTTCGCACGCGTTATGCGGGCCAACCGCTAAAATCTGTTGTGATTAGTTTTATGGGGACTCAGGTTCCAGGTGAAATCATGATTACTGAAAAAGGGATTGAAGGCGGGCCGGTCTATGCCCTGTCCGCCGCCTTGCGGAATATGATTGCGAAACAGGGAAATGCAGTTTTGCATTTGGATTTGCGGCCACATGTAAAATTCGATGATTATGTTCAAAAACTGCGTATGCCGCGCGGTGCGCTATCCTTCACCAATTATCTGCGTAAAGCTGGCGGTTTGTCACCTATTGCGATTGGTTTGCTCATGGATCGACCAGATCGTAAAGATCTGCCTAATTTGCTGCCTGAAAAACTGGCGGCAATTATTAAAAACCTGCCGGTTCAGTTAACGGCGCCCTTTTCCCTTGATCGCGCGATTTCAACGGCAGGCGGTATTTCTTTTGACGCCATAGATGAAAATTTCATGCTTAAGAAGAAATCTGGCGTTTTCGCCGTCGGGGAGATGCTGGATTGGGAGGCGCCCACAGGCGGTTATTTATTGCAGGCTTGTTTTGCAACGGCTGTTGCGGCCGCGGGTGGCATGAAGTCGTTTTTGGAGGAACAGAAATGACCTGCTTTTACAAAATGATGAAATCACCTGTTGGTGAATTAAAACTTGTCGCAAGTGATAAAGGTTTGATTGCAATTCTTTGGGAAAACGATAATCCGCGCCGCGTGCCGCTGGAGCCTGTTTCAGAAGATATAAACCATCCGGTGTTGCTTGAAACTGATCGTCAATTAAAAGATTATTTTGCTGGAAAGCTGAAAGAATTTTCGATCAAGCTCGATTTTAAGGGCACTGAATTTCAGAAAAAAGTTTGGGCGGCTTTGCTGACTATTCCATTCGGAGAAACGCGCACCTACGGGCAGATTGCCGAGCAGGTTGGAATTCCTAAAGCTGTACGTGCCGTAGGCGCCGCCAATGGGAAGAATCCAATTTCTATCATTGCCCCATGTCACCGCGTTGTTGGATCAACAGGAAAATTGACGGGTTTTGCAGGTGGGCTTGCAGCTAAAAAATATTTGCTTGCTTTGGAACAGGAGAAGGCATTTTCCCTTTTCGCCCAATAATCAAAACATGGAAGATATTAGTTTGCGTCGAGTGCGAGTGCTTCAACCAGTTTTCTATCAATTTGCAGCAGGCTTTGAGAGTTGCTGAGTTGGAAATAAGGTAGATAGGTATGATCCGCCTGGTTGTTAAATAGATTTAGATTATTGTTTTTATCTTCTGAAAGAATGGATAAACCATCTTTAGAGGTGCCGAATAGATCCCAAGATGAAAGGTTGCTTTGAGAAAAAAGCAAATTGGGATTCTGGGATATTCTGGTAACCGTATTGGGGATAATGTTCGTGGCAGTCGGTGCTGGTGCATTCATGCCAGGATTGATCGTGAAGTTGCCAGGATTAAATACCGCAATGACATAATTCCCGAGTGCGGCGAGTGTATTCTGAATAACACTGTAAACGCCGGCACTGCCGCCGCCGGTGCGGGCTAGGGCACCGGTAAAGCTTGCACTCGGCTCGCTATTGACTAAGCCGGTATAAGTATAAGTTAGCGTCGGTGTAGATTGGCCTTGGGTAATGGTTTGATCATCGGCGGTAACGGTAAGGTGCGCTTTATCAATATGAATGTTGCTGGCTGTCGGTTGTGTCAGGCTATAGTTACCTGCTTGTGTGCCCGTCAACGCATAGCCGCTAGCGGTAACGGTGTGCGTCGTGCCAGCATTGGGGTTATCGAAACTAGCCGTTGCGCCGCTGGAGTCGAGAGAAACATTGTCCCCAGCAACCCCACCAATCAAAGCGCCATTACTGGTGATCGTAGCACTGGAATTGCCGTCATAGTTTTTATTGGCAACGGTAAAGGTTGTATCGGTTAAGTTTTTGGCAGTGAGTGCCAGGTTATGACTGACATAAGTGACGTTATAGTTGTTACCACCATTGCCATCACTAATGGCAATGGTGCCTGGCGTAATACTGAAAGGGCTGCCTGAAACATCAAAGCCGTTGGCGTGCTTAAGCACGGTGCCAGCACCACCATGAGCAGTGGTGAGGGTGCCTGTGATGGAGTCGCCTGTGCCAAGTGCAGAGTTTGTGTAGGTGAGCGTACCGAGCGTATCTCCATAGGTGGCGGACTCGGCATCAGCGGTAATGGTAATGCCAAGCGCTGAAATATGGACGTTTGCTGCAGTCGTGGGTTGGGTGAGGGTGTAATTGTTGGCATCGTTATTGCTATTGCCGCTGGAAAGCGAGTAACCGGAAGCCGTAACGATGTGCGTGTTGCCGACATTTCTGTCGTCAAACAGGGCAGAGGCAGCGCTGCTATTTAGCGTTACGCTATCTGAACCGATCACACCCGACAAGCTGCCGTTGCTGGCGATTGCAGCGGTCCTCGTACCATCATAGGTTTTATTGCTCGCTGAAAATGTGGGATCGGTTAGGTTAAATGTATTCACAGTTAATGTGCCCGGCGTGAAAGCGAAGGTGCCGGTATAGCCGGAAGAAAAGGTGAGGGTGCCGAGTGCGGCAAGAATATCATTGGTCCATGTACCCGCCATATAATTACCCGAAGTACTCGTGCCGACGCTACCGCTGATACTTATCCCCGCTGCGCCTGTGATATCGGAACATGCACTTCCAGTGCCGGAGCAAGTATAAGTGGTATTCAGAACTCCGCTTGTATTCGGTGCGGTGCCATAGGTTACGATTTGACCGCTTGCAGTGATAGTGATGGTACCAAGATTAATTGTGCCGATATTAAATTCATAGGCCCCGATATCGGAAGGTGTCGCGCGGATGGAGCCTCTTTGGTCTCTGCCGCCGATTTGTGCTGGATCGCCGTGGCCAACTGCAGCGCCCGTCGGTGCCAGCGCCATGGTTTTCGTCAGGCCGCCATTACTTGCAAGTGGTGATAACACGGTACTGATAGCACCTGTTAGGAGAATATCGGTCGTACCATTGGGTGTGAAACCGCCGGCATTGCCATTCTGGCCATATAGGTTGTAGCCATTGGAAGTGATCAGGGAACTGTTAGCACCATGATCATAAGTGATCTCCGATTCTCCGTTGGTATCTGTGTTTCCAGCTAATATCGTATTGCTTATTATCAACCGGGCACCACTAGCAAAAAGACAAACCGCGCCATCGCAAGTACTCGCTGTGCCTGTATTACCTGAAATAGTACTGTTGCTAAGGGTTAATATGGAAGACCCCGAAACATTGGTATCAAGCTCGATCGCGCTGCCATAACCGAAACCATTTGAGTTCCCTGTTAAGGTGCTATTGTCTATATTTAAAGTAACATTACCGCCAGATCCGCCATCAGCATAAATAGCGCCCCCGCCACCAGACGTAACAGAATTATTTGCTATCGTGCTGTTATTAATCGTCACCGTAGCTTGATTGCCGACCTCCGTATAAATATTTAAGCCGCCGCCATAACCGTTGTTACCTCTGCTGACAGCCGCTCCCAAAAGTGAAGCGCCATTTCCATTCTCAATTGTTAGGTAGTCGAGGGTGACATTGATACCTGACGGCGTGCCGTCGATTTCCATGACGCGCGTATTGTTTTGACCGTCCAGGACTGCGCCATGACCATGAACTGTCAGATTTTTACCAATCACCACTTGATTGGCAAGTGCATAAGTCGCTGCGGATAGGTTAACTGTGCCCGCCGTTGCAGCCGCATCCACACCATTCTGCACCAGTCCATTCGCGCCGACATTCACGGTGGTTGCAGTGCCTGATAGCGTGCTGCCGCTCTTTAACCTGATGGCAGCATTTAGATTATCGGTCGGTGTGTCCAGGATTAAATTACCCGCACTGCCATTGCCGCTGGCATTAATCGCATCCGTGACGGTGATGCTGGTAGTCGCTTGCAGCGTAACGTTGGTGCCATTTAATGCGCTGACGATATTGCTGGGATCAATCGTGGAACCAGTTAAACTTGCGCCGCCACCTGTCATGACGTTGATGGTTGACGGATCCAGCAACCATGTTCCTGCGGTTCCCTGGGATGCGGCGGCGTTGACGATACCGGTTGCTGACAGGATTTGCTTGCCTGAGGTTTCGACGTATCCGCCGTTGCCGGAGAGGTTGCCGCCCTTGGCGGTGATATTGCCGGCGAAGAGGGTTTTATCATCGCTCCAGACCGTGACATCACCGCCGTTGCCGGTGGCGACGGCATTGGCAAGGATTGAACCATCCGCTGCAACATTTGTGGTTAGAGCAGTGGGCGTGATGCCGGCACCGTGGAAGTCGCCGCCGATTTTAACCGTGCCGCCGCCTATATCGCCGGAAGCATTGAGCAGAGCGCCGCTTAGGATTCCAACATTATCTCCCAGAACCTTGATGGTGCCGCCCTGTTCGCCGGACTTGAGGCCTGAGGCATCGAGAGTGCCTTGCACGAGGACGGTTGAGGCGCCGGATTTTTTATCTTTATTGGCGGTGATGTTATGTTTGACGGCATGACTGCCCTCGGCATAGATCACGATCTCCCCATTCTTCATTCCCACGCTCTGCGCACGCAAGGAACC